>Ga0105101_10000011_pt1 | contig 76512 bp, 62 predicted proteins | sample PPLLak21cMay2015_2_FD_87037 | JGI IMG/M metagenome (GOLD analysis project Ga0105101, IMG submission 87037) | Freshwater sediment microbial communities from Prairie Pothole Lake near Jamestown, North Dakota, USA - PPLs Lake P8 Core (1) Depth... | ecosystem: Environmental > Aquatic > Freshwater >... | reverse complement strand
GTAAGCGTTCACTGAAATATTACCATTTCATGTAAAAGCGTGTTTCTGTCCGATAACTCTGGTATGGACAAGGACGCATATATTAAGCAGTTGGAGGCGGAAAACGCCGCATTGAAACAACGCATCGAAACATTGGAAAAACGTATCGAGCAGATGGAAAAACATATTGACAATCTGGAACGGCGGTTGGGGATGAATTCGCAGAATTCCTCCAAGCCGCCTTCGTCCGACCCACTGGGAACATCCGCTGTTGTATTTCCGAGGCGAAGGCGTAAAAAACGCGGGGCAAAGCACGGTCATCAGCCGCATTTGAAGAAGCTGTTGCCGCGGGAATTTGTAAAACAACATTTTCCGCTCAAACCTGATGTATGCACTTGCGGCAGTACAAACCTTAAAGATAGCAGCGAAGAGCCGTTGCGTCATCAGATTGTCGATATTCCGCCCATCAAGCCTGAAGTCATCGAGTATGTTCAGTACATATATCGGTGCAAAGACTGTGGAGAGCTTGTTTATCAGCCTCTGCCGGATACGATCAAACGCCGGCACTTTGGTCCGGGGCTTTTGGCGGTGGTGGGGATTCTCACCGGCTCGCTTAACACCAGCAAGCGTAAGGCACTGGCCATGATCAACGAGGTTTTTCAAGTGCCCATGAGCCTGGGCGGCCTGTCGCATTGCGAAGAACAAATATCGCAAGCTCTGGAGAAACCGCATAAAGAACTTCTGGAACACGTGCAGCAGCAGGCGACAGCCCACGCCGACGAAACCGGCTGGCCACGCGGTAATCGGCAAAAGGGTTGGCTCTGGACGTTGTGTTGCGGCACGGCTGCGGTTTTTATGATTCAGGCTGGACGGGGACAAGCGGCGGCCCAAAAGTTGCTGGGCGCTTTTACCGGCATCCTGCATTGCGACCGCTGGAGTGGCTATAATTGTTTTGCCGGTCTGCGGCAGTTGTGCTGGGCCCATCTCAAGCGGGATTTTAAGGCTTTGGGCGAAGCAAAAGGAAAGATGGGGCGAATCGGACGAGAGTTGTACGATTTGGCCAAACAGATTTTGTCTCTGCGCAGACGGGTGCGGGATGGAACGCTTTTGTGGCAGACCTTTCAATATCGCATGGAACCGCTGATAAAGCGGGTGGAAACCTTGCTGGAAGAAGGCGCTGACAGTGGCGAGTCTTTGTCGGGCCAGTGCCGTCGTATATTCAATCAACGGCAGTATCTGTGGACGTTCGTACAGGATGCACGGGTAGAGCCAACGAATAATCTGGCCGAGCGCATGGTGCGACAAGCCGTCTTGTGGCGCAAGGGCAGCTTCGGCACCCAGAGCGAACGCGGAGCGCGTTATGCCGAGCGCATTCTCAGCGTGTGCGCGACTTGCCGGCTGCAAGGACGAAGCGTGATTGAATATTTGCGTAATGCGTGTCGTTGTCATTTGGATGGCCTTGCTGTCCCATCGTTACTACCAGCAACCGTTACATTAACCAAAACTGCGTGAACGCTTACGATTTTTCTATTTTGCCTGAGGTCACAGCGGGATTACTCTTAAATGCCATCATAATAAGTTTGTTAGTTGTCGTTTCCGTGCTATGTTTAATCGGCGAATTCGTGATAAGAAACTTCGTGATTTTGCAAAAATATCCTTCTTATATTATAAGAGAAATCCATCAAAAGCCTTAAAATAGTGAAGGGGTTTAGATTATGTCTTTCCTGACGGAAGATGAGATGATTTCTGTAGGATTTAGGTCTATAGGAAAAAATGTTCGTATTTCCCGAAAAGCATCTATTTACAATGCTTCCCATATTTCTGTTGATGACAATGCCCGGATAGATGATTTTTGCATTCTATCGGCAGGAGAAGGTGGTATTGAAATTGGTAAATACGTACACATTGGCTGTTATAGTTCATTGATTGGTCAAGGCAAAATTATCCTGAGTGATTTCTCCGGGATATCCGGCCGAGTATCGATCTATTCAAGTAACGATGATTATTCCGGGAGTTACCTTGCGCACCCCACTGTGCCTGAGAAATACAGAAATGTTCAGCACGGGAAAGTGGTTCTGCAAAGACACTCAATTGTGGGCGTTGGCTCAGTAATTCTTCCTAACGTTGAGATCAGCGTTGGCGCGGTGGTAGGCGCATTATCCCTTGTAAGAGAGAACTGTGAGGAATTTGGTGTTTATGTCGGATGTCCTGCGAGCAAGGTCAAGACGAGAAAGCGAGATCTTCTAAAACTCGAACAGGAACTGCTCGGCTCTATGAAAAACAGTTAAACCGCGATGCTCAAATTGACTGAGAGTTTGTCCTGTCGCCCTACCCGTCAAGGGTCCAGCCGGAGCGGTACTGCCTGCTCAGGAGATCGTTTCCTTCATCGCTGTTGGTGACGCGACCGCTACTGCCGTCGTACTCGATTTTTTTGCCGACGCGGTAGGCCACAAGCCCCAGGAGCATCTGTTCGATCAGGGTGCCGCCATAATCGAAATCGCATGAGGTTTTGAGATCGCCCTTACATGCATTGGTCCATTCCTTCTGGAAGTGGCCCAGAGGCGCGATAAGCTCGTCTTTGGAACGTGGCTTATAGTAGGTCATATCGGCCTGCTTGCCATAAGGGAGCAGTATCCGGGAATCGAAATCGGCGATGAGGTAACCCTCGTCGCCCTTGAACATTACGCCATGTCCGATTCTGTTCAGGTCAATATACTCTTTTGGCGAGTTTGGCATGGCGCCGCCCTGATACCAACTGACGTTGATTGCTGGGCGCCAGTCGTTGGCGGGATGCTCAAAAGTGGCCTTAAATTCGACGGGTGTGACTTCGGGATTGAACTGGTCGCCCTGAGCCACGGCGGAGGTCGGAAGCCCGGCGTCAATGGCATTCCAGGCGAGGTCCATAGTATGGCTGCCCATGTCGCCAATCTGTCCGCTGCCGAAGTCCCAGTACATATTCCACTGGAGGCAATTCGCTCCGGAACCACCGGAGAAGTAGTCGGGATTGTAGGGATGGAAGGGCGCCGGCCCAATCCACAGATCGTAATAAAGGGTTTTCGGAGGTGTGCCTTCGGCGGGCAGGTAGCCGGGTTTGCGAAGCTGACGATTACCCCAGGCATATACATCACTTAACTGGCCAATCGCTCCGTCTTTGATCAATTCACGTACGCGGTTGAAGTTCGGAATGGCGTGACGCTGGGTGCCGACCTGTGTAGCGAGCTTGTTTTTGTTCTTGAGATATGTCGCGCGGACCACACGTACTTCTTCGACGCTGTTGCCCAGCGGCTTTTCGCAGTAAACGTGGAGTCCCCGATTCATGGCCCAGTTGGCGACGAAGGCGTGGGTGTGATCGGTGGTGCAACAGATCACGGCATCCAAGTCCTTTTGGTCGAGGCACTTTCGCCAGTCCACATATTGTTTTGCCTTGGGAAACTTCTCGGCGGCGTGAGCCAGGTGATTCTCGTCCACGTCGCACAGGGCCACGACATTTTCGCTCGAAATCGTGTCAAAATGTGCGTCTCCCCGGCCCCAGGTGCCGATTAGGGCGACATTTAGCTTGTTGCTGGGCGTGTTGGCGCCGAAAAGTGTGCCGCTGGGTATAATGAGGCATCCGATTCCGGCTGCGGTGGATTTTAGAAACTGACGTCGCTGTGCAATGTCGGTCTTAATCATTGTTTTTCCCTTTATTTAAATAGATCGTTTTAAGTTGGCAAGCACGCCATTTAATTGTTTGCTGTTAAATCGGAGATATTAACAACTGAATCTTTAGATTTCAGGTCGGGGATTGTATCAAAACCATCCTGAACTGTCAAGAACTTTTGTTTTCGTTTTCAATTCGCTATTCAACGAATAAATCCACGCGTCGGGTTATTGGATGGTTTTACTTTTCCCAGCGTGATGGGGCGTTTTCCGGGGTGTTTACGGTGATATCATCCATAACCAGGTGGCCACTGCGGAACAGGAAGCTCAGTATTTTGCGGCGCAGTCTGGTCAACGGTCGGGCAACAATCCGATGGGCCAAGATCAAACGGCTCTTTCGTTGAGATTTCATCATCTGCGAATCGTCCATTAAATGCCTGCACAACCGGCGTTTGTGTTTGAAAAGATGATAAAAATCCTCTCTTTGGAGGGCGTTCAGAATAGAATCAGCCGGTTTTCGTAGCGGCCACGGCGGGCACGAAACGTGATATGATATCTGGAAGTCGATCAGATAAGGCAGATTGTCACGGCCCAATAGTATGTTACCGCGTTTGTTCATGTCAACATAGCCGATGCGGCAGGCATGAATCCGCCTAATAAGGTCTTCCAGGCGGTCAAAGAAATCGTCGGGCAACGAAGGTTCTTCATCCAAACTGCATCCCTCGATATATTCATAAATAAAGCCTATATTGCTGTGGAGAGCCAGGAGACGCGGCACCTGCGATAAATGCTGTAAACGCTTGAGAATGGATATTTCGTGTCGGCAAAGAGCCCGTCCCAGCCAATCGAGAGGCAGGCCCAAAAAATTTCTACGTCGGCCAAGCTTTAAAACAACCTTAGCCGGGGCTTTCTTATTTTCCAAATTAATATCGCTTTTCAGTTCAAAAAGGGCGGTGAGAGCGAAGAAATCATGTTTAAATATTTTCTTCCGTCGGTAGGTCAATCCCCTCACCGTAATTTGGTCGGGCGGCTTATACCTGCCCCAAGCTCGCAGTTGGTCTGTGGCTGTAGTTTTCATAATCTCATTCATGTAGCATAATTACGCCAAAATGCAAGTGAAAGCACATCGCGTCGGGCGAGGTTGTAACGTAACCGGCTCAATATACACACAAAACACATACGGGTGCGCGAGGCAAAATCGCTATAATCGATACAACTATAGCCATCCCTGCAACTGGATGCTGACAAGATTTCTGGCGTTGCGTCTGGACAACATCCACAAAATCGACATAACCTATTATTTACAAGGCATTTACGGCAAACAGTTCTGTTGCCGATGATGTCTTTGATATACATCTGGCACCAACAGCACAACAGGAGCCAAAACAGACAAAGAAAAGCCCCATATTCATAACCACGTGTCACACAAGCAGTTACACAATTTAGCTGAATTTTACTTTTTTTTGCTTGAAGTCGGCATATCCTTTGCTTATAATACTTTTGCTGTGGACTATAGGTGAAAAGAGAGATTCACTTGTGGTTCTGGAGAGAGCAGGTAGGGTTGAGAGAGAGAGGCGGTCGCAAGTCACCCCTTTCAACTGTCATACCTTCTTTGCAGATTGAGTTTTGCAGATGCTGATTGTATATGCCTGTCCGGCTTCGTAAATATGGCATCGGACAAAACCAGATGGGTGTTGGGTGACCAAGCCTGGAAGGGCTGGGGAGAGCCGCCCTTCCGGTCAGTTGCGTGGAGAGAGTAAGAGTAGTTCTTACACTCGGAGTGGGAGAAAAACAAGGAGAGAGAGATTATTATGAAAACTAATGTGATCGACCGCAGCCAAAAGGGCAAGGCCTTTTTATGGGTTGTATTATTGCTGGTAGTTTTTTCGGGTTCAGTTCAGAGGAGCTCTGCCGCAATAATTACCGACACATGGGACCCGGTCATCAAATGGGATCCGGTCAACAATCACATCACCCGTAACGGGAGTCGCTTACCCCAAGCATTGCCCAGCACAAAGCCCGGCCTGCCGGATACCGGTGAATATAACTGCATCGAGGATATATATCTGAATAACTCCATCGCACACAGCGGCTCAGCCGTCAGTGATAAACCATATCAGCATGTGTACGCCTACAGTCTCTCGACGGAAGAGGCCGTCAAATACGCAACCAGCAATGTCGCCAAAAAGGCAACGCCCATTTTGGACAATGAACAGAGTGGTGTGAGTTACGGAAAATCCTTTCGAATAGATGACCAGCTCGAACTCGATGGGTCGATTTTAGTGGTAAATCCTTTTGTGAAAAATCGGAAAGGATTGCTGGCGTCCTTCGATGTTTTGATAACCCGTGAGTTCGAGCGCCAGACGCGCACAGGACCCCAAACAATAATCAAGACGCTCGCTAAAGGTAAAATCAGACTCGTCGCCAAGCAAGACGGTAAAGTGGCGATCAAGACCTCGGGCAAGATCAAGAAAAGCCTAATCACTTCCATTCAAAACGAAAGTGAGATAGTGTTAAAGGGCAATAGCAAGAAAATCAAAAAGGCCGACATTAAGGAAATATGCAATGGGGGCGACCTTTTCAGGGTTGATCTTGCCGACCTTATTATTCCTTACAAATTCTACACCCGCACGGATGATATTAATACTATCAATGTCCGACTGACCAGCAGCGTAACTACCGACGGTTCCGGTACCGGTGCGGAAGTGTGTTTTTTCCCGGCTGAGCCTATGGTACCGGCGTTTCAGGAACAAGCCCAGGTGCCCGAACCGGCAACATTCATCCTGCTGTTGGTCGGTGGCGGGTTAATCGGATTGAACCGTAAAGGGCGACGGTACAAACGCCGATTATCACACAATAAGGTTTTTAACTTAGTGTTTTAATTTAGATTCAGGCAGTTTCAGTGGAGAGAGAGGCAGATATGAAATCATTAGGTCACGACAGGAATAGTTTTTCCCGGTATGTGTTACCGGTAATGGCAGCGGCAGCGATCATCGCCCTGGCAGTTCCAGGGGGCAGTTACGCGGCGACAAGCACCACTATAGCAACATTCGCCAATCCCGCTTTGAATTCAGATACTCCCCTTTTTACGGTCGATTTCAGCGAAGACGCCATAACCGGCGGCTGGGAAGACTTCAGGACGGGTCTGTATCTGGAGGTACCTATTACCGGCAATATTTTTCCGGACGCTTTTTTCATTATTCCCGAATCCATTACCTACATGGGCGGTCTTGACGGTGGCGACACTGGTGGCGGCACCATTGAATTTTATGCCGACGGTGTCGATCCCGACCAGACCGAACCCTTGATACGAATAGATTTTGAGAGCGGCTACCTGGCTAAATATGGCGCAGGTTTGCATGCCAGCAATGTCTTGAGGGCCGATGACGTTATTATCACCGGTTCGGAGATCACGGGAGTTCTAAGCGGGGAAATTTTTACGTTTGGCTTTGATAATCATCAGCCGCTAAATGGCAACTGGGACAACGGCTTCACGGCTACGGCAGCGTTCACCTGTTCGGCTGTTCCCGAACCGGCCACCATCGGACTTCTGGCTATGGGAGCACTGCTGGCTTTAAGAAAAAAACACCGTACAGAAATATAAACAAACACTCGTAGAACCACATTATCCAACACAATCCCATTTATAAGCCCCGGCAAGATGCCATAATGGCTCTTGACCGGGGTTTAGTTTTGGCCTGGCCTGTGTTTTCCGGAACATAGTCCACCTTGACAATCAGGGCGTTATATTTATAATGCTATTATGATAGAAGAGATGCCCAAAACATATGACCCGAAACAGGTCGAAAGACAGGCCAGCCTGCTATGGCGGCAAAACGACTCATTTCACGCCAAACCGTCCCCACCCGGCGAACCTGGTAAGGTTTACTGCATAGTCATTCCGCCTCCCAACGTCACGGCGGCCCTGCACCTGGGGCACGCCCTCAATAATACGCTCCAGGACATCCTGATCCGCTGGCGGCGAATGCAGCAGTATAACACGCTTTGGATGCCCGGTACGGACCATGCCGGGATCGCTACGCAGACCGTCGTCGAAAAGCGTATTCTCGCCGAGGAAGGCCGGCGACGAACCGATTTCGAGCGAGAGGAGTTTATCGGACGTGTGCAGGCATGGAAGGATGAATACGAAGGACGTATCATCGATCAACTGCAAAAAATGGGCTGTTCGTGCGATTGGCAGCGGACACGGTTTACGATGGATCAGGTGTGCGCCAAGGCTGTGCGTGTGAATTTTTTCAATCTGTTCCGGGATGGGCTGATCTACCGCGGCAAACGGCTGGTCAACTGGGACCCTGCTACCCAAACCGTTCTGGCCGACGATGAGGTCGAACATGAGACCGTACAGGGTCATTTTTGGTATCTGCGGTATCCGCTGGTTGAGCCGGTCGAGGTCGAAGGGCAAACCATCGAATACGTAACCGTCGCCACCACCCGTCCTGAAACCATGCTTGGCGATACCGCGGTAGCCATGAACCAAGCCGATCCACGGGCCAAATGGCTGCTCGGCAAAGGTGTACGTCTGCCGCTGGTCGGGCGGGTCATACCGATCATTGCCGATGAGTACGTTGTATTACCGAACCCTGAAAGTGACGACGAAAAAGCAAAGTTTTCGACCGGTTTTCTGAAGGTTACTCCCGCCCACGATCCCGACGACTGGGCCATCGGTCAGAGGCACGATCTGCCGATAATCAACGTCATGGCCCCGGACGGATCGATCAGTGACAAATACGGGTGGGAGGATGCCACCGGTTCGGATGCCGAGCAATTCGTCGGCATGGACCGCTTTGAGGCGCGTGAAGCAATCGTCGAATGGTTCCGTCAGGGAAATATGCTGGAAGATGTGCGGGAATATGCCCATGAAGTCGGGCACAGCTATCGGAGCCATGTTCCCATCGAACCGTATCTGTCGGATCAGTGGTATATCGCTGTGAAAAAGCCTATACCGCACTTGGCGGAGAAATTCGGGGAAGGCCTTATCGAAGGTACAGATGTGCCGTTAAACTCGCTGGCGGGTTTGGCGTTGAAGCCGCTACTGGATGGTAGGCTGCGTTTTGTTCCCGATCGCTACGGGAAGACCTATCAGACCTGGCTGGAGAACCTGCGTGACTGGCCCATCAGCCGACAACTGTGGTGGGGACATCGGATACCAGTATGGAATTGCATCGCAGGAGAAATAACAGATAATCAAATTGACTCAAAGCTGAGCCAATGGCGAGAAGAAAAGCGTATAGAAACTATAGGGAGCATGGTGCGCGACGAACAAATATATGATGAGAGCGAATCATTACATTTTATTTGTGTTCGTGATCCCGAAGGACTTGACAAAGAAGTTGTCGAATATATAGAAAAAATCGGCTATCAGCACGACGATGATGTGCTGGATACATGGTTCAGTTCTGCGTTGTGGCCGATCAGTACGATGGGTTGGCCGGACGATACGCCGGAGATGAGGACGTATTATCCTGGTAGTGTGCTTTGCACGGCTCGTGAAATTATTACGCTGTGGGTTTCGCGGATGGTGATGATGGGACAGTATTGCGCCGGTGATATTCCCTTCAAAGACGTGTTCATTCATGCGATGCTCCAGGACGGCAGTGGTCGCAAGATGTCCAAGAGCCTGGGAAACGGTATCGATCCGCTGGTGGCCATCGACAGCCACGGAGCCGACGCTATGCGTTTCGCCCTGGCCAGTATGACCACTCAAACACAGGACGTGCGGATGCCGGTCGAATCGATGAAACTGCCCGACGGGCGAACGGTCAATACATCACCGAAATTTGATTTGGGTCGCAATTTCTGTAACAAGCTGTGGAACGCCTCCCGTTTTGCCCTGACCAATCTTGAGGAGACGCCGACCGGACCATTTGACCCGGCGCTGCTTGCCATGGAAGACCGCTGGATACTTTCGCGCCTGAGCCGGACCATAGAGACCGCGACCGGCCACCTGGAGGAATTCAAGTTCAGTGAATCGATCAATGTTCTGTATAAGTTCTTCTGGAATGAGTTGTGCGATTGGTATCTTGAGCTGATCAAACCGCGTATGCGCGATCAATCACAACGCGGAGTCGCTGCGCGAGTTCTGGCTTTTGTTATGGATGCGTCTTTGAGATTGTTCCATCCGTTTCTGCCGTTTATCACCGAAGGGATATACCAGCAGCTCAACGCTGTGTGTCCTCATCGTGATCTGGATGGTTTTGCGGAGTTGGGCGGCTCCGGGGATTTGGTTTCGGCCGCCTGGCCCAAACTCACAGAAGATATGGTAAATGCGCAGATCGAGCAGCAGATGCTGCTGGCCCAAACCGTAATAAGACTTATCCGTGACATTCGTACCGAGCATCAGGCGCCGCCGCGAAAACCACTGGATGTCTCGATAAAAGCGGACGAGCGGGTATCGGAAATTCTCATGGCCCAACAGCATTTAATCTCCGATATAGCCAACCTGAACACATTTACCGCGGGGCCGGGGACAGTCAAGCCAGCCAACGGGGCCGCTGTTCTTGCCGAGGATATGGAAATATATGTAGATGGCGTAACAGATGTGGAAGCGCAGCGTCGGCGACTGCTCAAACAAGAAGAAGAACTCCTCGGCTGGATCAAAGCGACCCAGTCCAAACTGAACAATGGGAATTTCATCACGCGTGCCAATCCCCAGGTCGTTCAGCGTCAGCGTGAACGACTGGAACAACTAAACGAACAATTGGCCACAATACAAAAAAACCTTAACGATTTGACATAAGGGAAGGGGCGTCCAGATGGATGTTGAAATGGAACTCTCTCAGATTATCATCCAGGAAACATCTGAACAGCAGATTATCGTCCTGAAAGAGCGAAACGGACAGCGGTCTTTTCCCATTGTGATCGGCATTACCGAAGCCCTGGCTATCGATCGACGTCTCAAAGGCATCCAACCGGCACGACCATTAACGCATGACCTGCTATACAACGTCATCGTGGAAATGGAAGGCCGACTGGAACGAATCATCATTAACGACCTGCGTAATCATACGTTTTACGCGCAATTGGTAATCAATAAAGATGGTGAATTGATCGAGATCGATTCCAGGCCAAGCGACGCTATCGCACTGGGCGTGGCCAATAACATGCCTGTATTTGTTGCCGAACATGTTCTCGAAGCGGTATGTTGAGTCCACGGACAAGGCTCATCGCGAGCGTGATCGTACGTGGCGCCCTTTGGTAACCGGAGTTTTGCAAAAGTTGGGTTAGTAAATTATATTGCGGGGTACCGCCGTTGCCGTTATGGGGTAGCTGGTCCCATTGTGCTGTACCTTAAAGCGGATTATCACCTTGCCGAGCGTCCCTTCGGAAAAACCGGGATTGTCCGGGGCCACAGCGGTAAAAACAGGTTCATCCACAGAGATCGGATATACATCGTCCACCATAACATACCAGTTGACCCCACCGTCAATACTTACCTGCAGTTGACGTGTCGCGGTTTTGTGCCAATAAATCACATCCCGGCCATCGGCATCGACCAGCGAACATTTGTCACCGGTGCCGTCATCATATACGTCGATCACAGGACTATTCGGGTCGTCCCCGCCGTTCCAGGCCGAACGAATTGTGCTGGTCATCTGATAAAGGGAATTACGACAGGAAACACTCGTCGTAGTCATGTCACAGTTGGACTGGTAGTTTCTGAAAGCGGCATCGAAGGCAACCGCGGTAGCCGTCAACAGCAATGCCGCTATCGACAGGGCAATCAATATTTCAATTATTGACAACCCCGGTCGATATCGAGCCGATAACCTTTGTTTTTGTAATTGTTTGTTTGTTGCCATTATATCACTTAACTTTCGCATTCACCATCGTTTAGTTTTTTACAATTCCACATACGAATCGGCATCCATGCTCAAAATGATCTTGGAACTCATTCCAATCGGCAGATTTCGGTCCGGATCGGGTGAGACAAATATGACCCCATCTTCCTCGGGTATGCCCGCTTCCTGGTTTTCGTCAGAATATCCGATATTAGTTGCCACCTGACCGGCGGCACTGCCCCAATCTTGCGGATCCGGATCAGCCATCGAAATGATCGTGCCGTCCACCTTCACATTACCGCGAATATCGACAATTCCGCCAAGTACGACACCCTTGAGCACACTTTCGCTACTACTTTCCAAAGTCTGGGTGTTACCAATATTGACGTTGAAGTTCGGCGCCAGGATGGTGGTCTCTTCCATCGTGGTATTATTGAAAGTACTACTGCCGGTAAAATAGAGCACATTCTTTTTCCATGTTTCGGGACCGAATTTGGGCACTTCGCCGGTGATGATCGGGCCGTTAAAAACACAATTTTCAAAACGGACATTGTTGACGCCGATTCCACCCTTAATATAAAATATCCCTTCGAAGATACAATTTTTGAAAAGGGCGTTATTCCCCGAGGCAAGCTGCTTGTTGGTAATCGTCATATTTTCATAAACCGTACGATTAAGCGAGATGCTGGTCCAATTAGCCGGTTTAGTATAGTCGCCGGGAGCGTGTGGAAAATACTCTTTCCGAGAGTAGGTATGGCCGGATGAGAGATTTGCCGTCATGTCGTCATACATACTGGTATCGAAGTCACCTGCCTCCGGCCAGTCTATCTCCGGCTGATCGTAGTTGATTTCTTCATAATTACCAGCAACCGCTTCCTCGGAGAAGTCTTCTTCTGGCAAACTGGTGTTGATGTCGCCGATGACCGTCGATTCCGCCGCCAGTTCAATCGGATTGGCAATGTTCGAATGCATCCAGGCCGAGTACACTCCTCGTTCCAGAGTGGAATTGCCGGTAATTATCAGCCGACTGCGACTGGCCACCGAATAGTCGAGCACACTGGTATCCTTGCTCATCGTATAGCTTACACGTACACTTCTACTGGTACCGGCCATGTTGCCGGTACTGACAATATCCAGGGTTTTCGGATCATTATTATACTGCCTGACCTTCAGAGAAAAACCGGCACGGTCACCGGAAGAAAAGGTTATCACTGGAATAACCAGTTCGCGGCCTGTCTGTCCGCTGCTACTGAAAGTAACCGGATCAGGAATTGTCTGTCCCACAAGTTCTCCCAGTTCGTCCTGCAGGTACGCAGCCAGATTCTCGAAAGAGTTCATCGCGTCATCACTGCTGACGACGTTCCTGACGGTGCTGTCCGCTCCGTAGATAATATAATCTCTTATCAGGTATTTGGCATACTCCAGTCCCGACTCGGCGGCCGCCTGGGCGGCATAGAGATCACGATGATTACGCGACATCTGAACGTTAATGTCGTTCATGGCGGTAAAGGATATGGCCAGTACGGAAAAGAGGGTAACAAATATTACGGCCATTACCGAACTGAAGCCACCGGATGAGTAACGTTTAGTTTTCATAAAATCGATCCTTACTCCCTGGGCCAAACTAATTATTTTATGCGTAGCCAACTAACGCGGGTTATTTGCGTCCCGCCACACGATACGGCTGCCGTTAGAATCGCCGCCTCCGGGTCAGGCCCGATATATACTGTCATATCCTCCGGATTGACAGGCTGTACGCTCAAACCCTGTTGAAATCGCTCAAGCCCCGCTACCGGATTGCCATTGGCATCGACGCCGTTATACGTGTTGCCGTCATAACTCATCAAATTACCAAAGGCTTCCTGATCGGTCATCGACCGCAACTGCTCAGCCAGAAATATCGACGTTGACAGATCATTGCCATAATCGTTGGCTATGGTACCTGCGCAGAAAAGCATCATCAGCGCAACAATCGCCACGCCGACAATTACCACGGAAAGCATCACTTCCGCCAGAGTAAATCCATAGGCGCCGATATTACTTTGTTTCTTTTTTATGTGCTTCACAAAGCTTCTCTCCCAATGACTGGAAAATGGAAACTATCCACTCATTTACCTATCTACCGGCCTATCCTTTAACCAAAGTTGAAAGCTTAAAGACCGGCAGAATAATACTCATAGCAATAAAACCTACAACCACTCCCATGATAACAATCATCAGCGGTTCGATCATCGCGGTAACGGCACGAATAATGTTTTTCAATTCTTTTTGATAGTAGTCACTGATATCCCGGAGCACTTCGGACAATTTGCCACTTTCTTCACCGGCGCTGATCATTTGTACGACACTTTTCGGCAGCAGTCCACTGCGTGTGAGCGGATCGGATATTTTTTTGCCCTGTTTAACCGCAACAAAGACCCGATGCCACATTTTTTTGAATACCGTATTGCCGGAAATATGGGCGGTAATGCTGATCGTATCCAGCATCGGTACTCCGGCGTTAACCAGCTCACCCATCGTCTGAAGACTTCGCGAAATACACAGGCACCTGGAGAGTTTTTTTATGATCGGCATTGTCAATTTGGCCCGATCCCACCACGCCGAACCCCAATCGGTATTAATCAGCCACAAGGAGGTCCAAATCACTCCGGCCAGTCCGCCGACAATGAGGTACCAGAAATTACAAAAGACATGACTGATCGCGAGAATGACCTTGGTCGGTACCGGCAGTGCCGCTTCTTTACCCTCGAAGATAGCCACAAACTTAGGCAATACATACGTCAGCATAAACACAATGGTAATAACGGCCATCACGGCAATAATGGTCGGATAGATCATCGCACCGCGGACTTGCCCGCGAGTTTCGATCTGATGCGCCATATATCCGGCTATTCGGTCGAGCATGTGGCCGAACGAACCGGACAACTCTGAAGCACGCACCATGTTGACATATAACGGACTGAAGACCTTGGGATACTTTGCCAGAGCATCTGAAAAACATTTGCCCGCTTCCACGTCATGCCTGACCTGATGGAGGATGTCTCTGAACTTGTCATTTTCGACCTGTTCGACAATACCTTCCAGGGCGGCCCTGATACTGATGCCCGCCCTGATCATCACCGCCAACTGCCGGGTAAAATGCAAAATATCTTTCTGCGAAGGAGCCATTTGGACCCTAAACGATAAAATCGACTCCAACAAAGGACGACTATTTTTCTCGGTCATTTCAAGCAAAGAGAGAATATATCCGCCCTGAGATCGCAACTGACCAATTGCAACTCTGCTCGACTCAGCAGAGATGAGGCCGGCGCTTACCTGACCGTTAGTTTGTTTTATCTCATAATGATAATTAGGCATAATATTCCCGTTTTCCTATCTGCCCTACCATAGCAAAACAAATAATTGCCAAGGACGTATGATTTCACAAAACCAAATCACACACAATCACTTCTACACATGACACACTCGTTCCAGCTTGTCCGGATAGACCGCGTGTGCAATTGCATCTTCGCGTGATATATGATCGTTAAAGTATAACTGTCCGAGACTGTTATCCATGGTCTGCATACCCAAAGATCGCGACGTCTCGATAATATTGGGGATTTCGAATATACGGTTCTCGCGTATGCAGTTCCTGATGGCCGGGGTACAAATCATAACCTCGACGCCTGGAATCATGCCGGCCTGATCGACGCGTTTGAACAGTGTTTGACTTATCACGGCCTGCAAAGTGTTAGCCAGCATCGAACGTATCTGATTTTGCTGACCGCTTGGATAAATATCGATGATACGTTCTACCGTGTGTGCCGCGCTTATGGTATGCAGGGTACTGAGAACCAGGTGCCCTGTTTCGGCCGCGGTGATCGCGGCAGAGGTGGTTTCCAGGTCACGCATCTCACCAACCAAAATCACATCGGGGTCCTGTCGCAGCGCATGCTTCAAGCCGGAAGCAAACGACGGACAGTCACTGCCGATCTCGCGCTGTTCGATGGCGCAGTTATTGCTGGTAAGCACATATTCTATGGGATCTTCCAATGTTACTATGTGCTTACGATATTTTTTGTTCATCGCGTCAATCATACTGGCCATAGTCGTACTCTTGCCAGAACCTGTATCCCCGGTAATCAAAACCAGCCCCCTGGTCAAATCAGTCAGCTTCCGGACCGGCTCGGGCAGATTCAACTTTTCCAAAGCCGGCACACGGTCCTGAATGGTACGAAAGGCAATGGCGACATTGCCGCGCTGAAAGTGGGCGTTAACACGGAAACGGCCCTTACCGGGCACTTCTGTGGAAAAATCTATATCCCGTTTGTCCATGAATTTTTCGAAGCGTTTCTCCGTCAGCATCTCTCGGACCAACTCAACCGCCCCTTCAGCAGTCACCACCGGATGGTCAGTCTCCTTCAGTAGTGTATGGATTCTCAGCAGCGGAGGCGCTCCAACCAAAACATGTATGTCGGAAGCACCACTATCCATGGCTATTTCCAGCAACTCTCGCAAATACGTTGCTACATCTGTATATGACACGGCTCTCTCCTTTGCCTTAATGGGTTCTAGACCGTACTTTCCGTAACTCGCATCACTTCGTCAATCGTTGTAAGACCTGCCTGAACTTTACGAAAACCATCATCCCTCAACGAAACCATTCCTCTTTCCTTGCATATTCTGCGAAGCTCCGTCACCGTAGGGTTCTTGATAATAATGTCACGATACGTATCATCAATCACCAGCAATTCGTACAGTCCCATCCGACCGGAAAACCCGGTGTGACGACAATGTTCGCAGCCCGAGCCGCAAAACATATTCTCACTGTTGAACCCGTACATCTCAATAAAACCGATATGCTCGGCTTCCGGCTCGTAGAGACCTTTACAGTGCGGACATATCTTACGCACCAGGCGCTGAGCCAAAATCGCATTGGTAGAAGCCGCTATCAAATAGGACTCGATTCCTATATTAATCATACGGGTAATACTGCTCGGAGCATCATTGGTATGCAGTGTCGATAAAACCAAATGACCGGTCAGAGACGCCTGTATCGCGATCCTGGCCGTCTCCTCGTCACGAATCTCACCTACCATAATTACATCAGGATCCTGACGTAAAAGAGAACGTAACGTCGCTGCGAAAGTCATACCGATTTTCTCGTGAACCTGGATCTGCGTTATACCATCCATCTGATATTCCACCGGATCTTCCACCGTCGAAATGTTCATACGCTGAAATTCCATAGTTCTAAGCGCCGCATAAAGCGTCGTACTCTTGCCCGAACCGGTCGGACCCGTTACCAGAACAATGCCATGAGGTTGATTCACCTGACGGTTGAGAATCTCCAGATTGTCCGGGTCCATACCCAAATCCAACAGCCTCAATTGATTGCTGCCAACATCCAGAATACGTATAACAACCTTTTCACCATGACAAGCCGGTATAGTAGAAATACGCATGTCAACGCGACGCTTGTTCATCACTACGTGAATACGACCGTCCTGAGGAAGACGTCGCTCGGCTATGTCAAGATTGGCCATAATTTTTATACGAGAAACGACAGCCGCGTGCATGTGACGCGGAGGTGACATCAACTCAAAAAGTATGCCGTCAATGCGATACCTCACCGTGAGCTTATTCTCGCCGGGTTCAACATGGATATCGGAAGCTCCGTCCCGTACCGCCCTGAGAATTATATAATTGACAAACTTGATTATCGGAGAATTAGCCGCCTCCTGTTCCAGGTTGGAAATGTCTTCCTCTTCGGCATCGACCACTTCCACGTCCTCGTCATTGACGTTCTGGATAATATCATCCACCTGGAAATCGGTTTCGGTTGTGTCCTTGTTCAACGAGGCTAATACTTTTTTGATGTCCTCACTGGGACACACCTTCAGCAATAACTCTTTCTTTGTTTTGCGTTGTATTTCGTCCAGAAGAAAAACATTTGTAGGATCGGTCAACGCGACCACGAGCTTGCCTTCCTCGAAACACAACGGGAACACATTATGCGCTTCGATAAAGCTCCTGCCCAAAAGCTCAAAAGCCTGGTGGTCAACCATTTCTTTATCGAAACGTATAAACTCAAGGCCGTACTGCTCGGCTACGCACGCCAGCAAATCGACCTCCCGCACCGCGCCCATCTCCAGAAGAACCTGACCTAAACGTTTGCGTGGGGTTCTCGTATGTATCGAACGGGCCTGCTCCATCTGCTGGGTAGTGATATGTCCACGCTCGAATAAGCGATCTGCCAATGCCTTAGGAGTATTGACCGACTCTGTCTCATCCGGCTGCCACAAATCGCACAACTCGACGCCAAGAGACAAAGAGTTGCTGTCTTTCTGGTCATATCCCGGTAAACTGGTATTTGCCGGAGGTTTGTTCATCGTTTTACTTTCACTCATATCTTTCTCCAGAGCGACCAACATGCTCAATTACCGATCCGCTCATTCGTCCTTACATCTGTAAGATAAATTCAATACCTTCTGCTATCAGAACCACGCTATCCGTGCTAATGGTCTTCACAAGAAATGTGTCCGCGATTTCCTGGCCTTCGCCTACGACCTCATTGCTGATTACACATTTCGATCCTGCAACCGTTTGAAGTTTCAACTGACTAAACTTCTTCCTCAGTTCCTTTTCCAGCTCCGCCCGAGCCTTGGATGAATCTTGCCCGGCGTTGGCATCAATGATATAACGCGAAAAGGGGTTCTTCTGCAAATCGTCCGCCGCCACCTGCTGATTGGAGGGATAATCGTAGAAGGTCTGAACCATTGTATCTACGTTTTTAAAGAGATCCTTGCTTTCATCGTTCTCGTTCATCTCCACCAGTTTAGCTAAAGCTGTATCGACTTGCGTCTCCGCGGCCTTTTCTTCGACCGTCGCTTCCGGGGGCTTCTGATGGCGGCTGAACATAAACACACCAAACATACCTAATACACACGCGCCCAAAAGTATCATCGCCGTATTGTTGCGCGATTTGGCTACTGATACACAGGCATGATCCGCCGCCACCGCCTCCGCTAATGCGTCCTGAGACTCGACATCCCAGTCCTGACCGTCGCCATTTTGCTCAATTCCAAATTTTCCTTCTTTATTATCCATTACCGCCTCTCCTGTATCCAAATATAAAAATATTCCTGTCTGTTCTGATCGATCAGATGTTTGTTTTAACCGGTTTGATTGGCTTTGTTATCAAAGAAGATGCTCAGGGTAAAATCAGCTTCCATCGCTCCTTCGTTTTTGGGGTCTTTCTTGAGGTCCATATCCATAATCTTCGTTATACGGGGCAATTTCTCCACACTCAGCAAAAACTGATAATATGCATCAAAATCCCCGTAAACCTCCATTTTGATCGGTTGTTCGTTATAACCTGCAAAAGGCTTGGGCTTTAGAGTTTTAAACAAACGCGTCTCCAGATTGTGGGCGTCCGCTATATTTGTTACCTGCTCCAAGACCTTATGAATCTGATGATGGTCCGGCAGTTTGCCCTCAAAAAAAGATATCGCTTCAGACAGCCTGTCCACTTCTGCGTTAAGATCCTTCACACCAGACAGCGCCTTACTCAGATCTGACATCTTTTTATTCTTCACTTCCAGATCGGTTTTTAACTTCTCTGTATTCTCCCTGGCAGGCTCAAAAACCCAAAAATACGCACCCACCGGTATCGCCAGCAACAAAACAATAAGCAGTAATTCTCGACATCCGAATTTCATGGCTTTGTTTCCTTTTCTACTTATAGCAGTTTAGTTTTTCCGTTTTCTTATTATGTATTTAGGCATTACATGCCTCTTATGTGTTTACGACGGGCCGATTCCACATCCATCTTGTCAGCCCTCGCCTCCGGAGCCAGGACCACCTGCAGTTCGAAACGGCGCGTTAACTCATCTTCGTTTGGGAACTGATACTCTTCCGTAACCAGCAGATTTACCTGATTGAACAATACCGACTCATTCAGATTAGCCATAAACTGAGATACTTTTTCATCTGTCGGAGCTATGCCGCCAAATTTAATCGTAGTATTCCACTTTTTGGCAACGACGGTTTCTGTCACTTCGGCGATTTTCTCCTTCTTATTGCGACTGTCCTTTTTACTCTGCGACTGACTCGACTGATCGATCACCTCTTTACTGGCCAGATTGTATTCGGTCAGAGAAACATCTGCCGGAAGAGCATTGGTTATGATCGCCAGAAGTAGAGAACGAGGCACCGGTTCCATCAACATAGCGCTGATCGAGGCCTTGGTTTCCATTTGTTTCTTCTTATATTCCAGCAATTCCAATTGTCCCAGTGCCTTACCCGCCTGAGTCATCTGTCTGTTTATTTCCGCCGCCTTCTCCTTGACGGCCTTTTGTCGTTGTTCGGTAACGACAAAAGCTCCACCCACTCCACCAACCACCAGAATAAAAAGAAACAAACACACAGCGTTGGTGCGCCTTTGCGCCTTCTTATCCAGATAATCTTCCGGTAAAAAATTCACTTTGTTACTCATAGTACCACCTTACTTATTTTGGCCTTCGGTTTTATGTTATTTCCAACAGCAAAAAATAATCTTCAGTTTTTAACTTTTTATTTACTGACCACGTCCACTAAGGCACAATCCGAACGCCACCGCCCAATCCGAGTTAATCTGCTGATCGTCCAGATCGCTATGACTGCCTGTTCGGCTGGACGCCTCGATACGCGCCAGAGGATCGCCCAACTGAGCTGGTAAACCCAAGCCTTGCGCCAAACGCTGACATAACTGCCGGTCCTTAGCCTTACCACCAACAAAAATCACCTTCTCCACCGGCTGATTGTCGAACATCAAATCATGATAACGAATGCAGCTAAGCACTTCCGTAACCAGATTCTGCAAAACCGGTTGAGCAGTTGATTTCACTGTTGGTTCATTCCCCACGACCTGGCTTTCTTCGCCCTGACTTTCCTCCTCGATCACCGTTACGCAGGACGACCCTGATTCTTGTAAAGCATTTGTTGACTTTGTCTTCGCGACAAACGACGTGTTTGTGGATACATCGTTCCAGATTTGAGCGACCAGATTGACGGTACGGCAAAATACCATTTTCGACCCATGCGCCACTACCACCTTCGTACAACTATGACCTAAATCAACCAGCATCATAGCATGATTCTGCTGATCCGAGCGACCATCCAAAAGAGAAAAACCATTCACCAAAGCACACGCCTCGACGTTAATGGAATCGATCTCGATCTTTGACTGTTCGACAAGATGCAGATGCTGTTGTACCACATTTCGCGAGGCCGCCATCAGAATAACTTCCTGCTTAGCCTGTTCGTTCTCATAAACCTCACCTACTGTGATATGACGTATTAGTGCTCCGGCAACGTCGAATGGCAGTTTCTCCTGGGCTTCCCATCTCAGAGCCTGTTCCAATTGTTTTTCTTCCATCTTGGGTAACCGTAAATGCTGGATCAGCATAGTATGGGCGGGCATGCAGCTAACCGCCCTTTTGCCTTTGAACGGTTTGGCTGTCAATAATTCTTTGATATTTGTAATGTACCATTTTTGCAGACCTAACAGATCGCCTCGGAGGTCTTTAGGAACCTCTGCCTTCGCCGCCGCTATCAGCTCCAGCTTGCCTGCCACCCTGGCCAACTGAATAATCTTCAGACTAAAGCTGCCCAGATCAATCCCGATAGGGAATACTTTTTTTCGTAATAAATTCAACATTCAACTGCAATTGCCTCGACTACCACTACAAATTTAATACCCATACTGAATAAAATTGCCAAATACCGTGATATCCATTGATATTGACGTCATCCATTGGGTATAGTCCTGGAAAATCAAATAGTTGTGTTAACTCCCACTTCCTTTCTTTTATCCCTGGTTATCGCCTTTTTTACTATCCATCACAAGAAACATAAAATACAACCCCCAAACGGTCAACCCATTTGACCGAATTACTTCTATTTATCTATTTTATCTGACCTGCTATTTCCCCTGCAACAGACCCATCACCTCCAACCCCTACAACCGTCCCAAACAACATTTCCCCGAAAACCACCCCTGTTCTAACTTTGCGTATAAGCAACACACAAGAAAAAAGTGCGAAGATCTTCACCCTCTTCGTGTGGATATCCAAGATTGCCCTCGCTCATCACAACAGATTTGACGTTGTGTTTCTTGAAAAAGGCCTTGGTCTCACGCAAGACTTTTTGATCGCCTTTGGGTTTTGTCCCCACCCAGCGATCCAGGATCGATACCCGATTTCTTCATGTCCTCAACTGGCATACGCTCCAGGTGTTTCAGGGCTCAAAAAAAACTTGACAGCAGCACAAAATTGGGTACAATCAGGATGGCTGGTTTGTTGCTTCACTAAGAGGCAAGTCCTTCTTTTGCAGGCACTTAATAAAAACCGCGGTTGTAATTGTTTTTACTCCGCCTCATAGAGGCTTTCGATTGTGGCGATTGCCATAGAGGAGAAAAGACGTAAAAGTGGAGAAAAAACAGTCGTTAAATAAGGTGCTTATTGTGATACTGACTGTTCTGGCGGTTGGGCAGGCGGTTTTGGTTGGGCGGGCTGTGGGTGGCCCGTTAAAGATTTTCATTCCGGCCGGCCGATCCAACATGCAAGCGGTTGCATTACTGGGTGGTGTTCGGATTTATAATTATGCGCTTAGCAAGGAAGATATCCAGTCTCTGGCGAATTAATGACGAAACTAAAAACATTTCAACATTCGGAGGTGTGATTATGTACAGGAACAGAAAGACAAAAATGACTTGTGTTTGGGCAGTGCTGTTCTTACTTTGGATGTTTGTTTCCAGTGTCTCTGCGGAGATTATCGATCCTGCCGAACAGGAACCGATAGGACCAACGTATATGAGTAATCTAATTTCACACTGGGCGTTTGATGAGTCGAGTGGTACGGTTGCGAGTGATCGTTGGGGTGATAACGACGGGACGCTTAGAGGTGATCCGACATGGCGGCCAGGTGATGGTAAGATTGGCGGTGCGCTGGAATTTGACGGGGTCGGTGATTATGTGGAAGTCGTAGGCTACAAAGGTGTTAGCGGGTGGACTCCTCGAACCGTAACCGCATGGGTAAGGGTCGAATCAGATGCACCGGGTCTATCGATTGTGCGTTGGGGTACGCTGGCAGTCAATGGTGGCCTATGGTCTAATGTAATCAACGCCGACGGCAAACTCCGAGTTGCCGTGTTGGGCGGCAGCGTTGTCGGTGATACGGATATAGGTGATAATACATGGCATCATGTAGCGGTTGTGTTGCCGAACAAAGAGGATGTGAAAGTCGAAGATATACTTCTTTATGTGGATGGCGAGCAGGAAGATACCACCATCACCTATGGCGCCCAGGCAATCGACACCGGTATCGATATGAATGTTTTGATTTCTTTAGATGGTTCCGTTGGTTTGCTGGATGATGTTCGGATTTATAACTGTGCGTTGAGCGAGGAGGAGATTGGAACGCTTGATATTCCGAGAGTCCAGTTTGTTCAGTCAACATCTTCGGTTATGGAAGGAGACAGCGTGAATATAGACGTTGTCTTGAATATGGCTCTTGGCGCTACCGCTACCGTAAATTATACGACTACGGATAACAATGCGGATTCTTCTGACTATTCGCCTCATCTTGCTGCGGGGATTTTGACTTTCGATCCCGGCGTAACTTCTCAGCCTATCAGTTTCACCATAACCGATGATACCTCCGCAGAACTCAAAGAGGCCTTCACTGTTACGCTGTCGAATCCTTCCGGGCCTGGACTTGTTTTAGGTGCCGCCGAACATCGATGCGTGATTCAGGCCAGTGAACAGCCCATTAAGGTTATATTTGCCGCCGGCCAGTCAAATATGGTCGGCAACGGCAGCAATAGCCAACTGCCCTACATTACAGGCAGCCTTTTGGCTGACGATGTTCAGGGCGATCTGCCTTATCCGTCTATCCTGGCAGAGACACGTCAAGATGTGATTATGGATGTGGAAGCGGACAGCAATAAAGGTATCGGATATCTGCGACCCGGTTGGGGGTATTCAGGCGGGAATTTTGGTCCGGAACTTTCATTTGGACATTTGGTTGGCCCGTGGGCCGATCAGAAAGTGCTCATTTTCAAACGTTGCCAAGGTGGATCGACTCTGAGTTGGCCAGATAACGGCAATGGCTACTGGCTTTCTCCCACGGCGTCGGCCCGTACAGGCAATCCCGTAGGAAATCATTACACCAATCTGGTTGACGATTTCAATGCCCGCATTGCAAACCTGGAAGGACTGCCCGGATATGATGGCGGCGGCTATGAGATAGCCGGGTTCCTGTGGTTCCAGGGTGAAAATGACAGCATGGATATGTTCCGAGTTGAACAATACCAAGAAAATTTGCTGGACCTGATCTCCGACCTGAGAAACGATTTCAACGCTCCCGATATGCCATTTATGATCGCTCGCATTCATTCTGCGGCCAAGTCGCCATGGACCTATGCTTCGCTGATTTGGGAGGCCGAATTATATGCTGATGATAATGTGGTTAATGTTGCTTCGTTTGCGACCAGTGATCTGAGCGCCGGGTATCACTATCAAGAAGATGGACCACTCCCGCAATCGGCTGATTATGTTACGATGGGTGCCAGATTTGCCCAAATTATCACGCCATATCTGGCCAACGGAATAGTAGTTTCGATGGACATGGAGGATAATTATGGTTTCTACGGTTCGCCCGTGGGTGATCCAACATTTGTTGGCGATGCGCCACGGAGCAGTAAAGCATTGGAATTTGATGGCGATGATTCAGTTGAATTACAGGATTTCACCGGTGTTGTGGGTATGAGATCACGAACCTGCGCCATCTGGATCAAGACCTCGGCGGATGGCCAGATTATAAGCTGGGGCGGCGACGGCGCCGGCGAAAAATGGCAGATCAGTATCCAGTCGGGGCATCTGTATGTGGATGTCGGCGGTGGTCACATCGAAGGTTCTGTTAGTGTTACCGATGGCGAATGGCATCACGTCGCGGTCGTATCCGAAGCCGTGGAAGTTGGCAGCCCCCTTGCCTGGCAGCAACTTACCGACAATATTAATCTGTATGTGGATGTCAAAGTTGATAGCGGTAGTACGTTTGTTTCACAAAGTATCGCTACGACCGATGTGGGTAACGTTATAATAGGTGATGGTTTTGTCGGCGTGTTGGATGATGTGAAGATATTTGACATTGCCCTAAACGGCGGTGAGGTTGCCATGCTGGCCGGCGTCTTACTTAGCCCAGTGGACGGCGATTTGGATTTGAACGGTTATGTTAACATAGCCGACTTTGCCGCCTTTGCTGCACACTGGCTACAGACTGACTGTGACTTGATCAACAGTTTTTGTGGCGGAGCCAACATCGATCTGATTAATGACGTCGATCTGGATGATCTGCTTCTCCTGGCTAGGAATTGGCTGGAAGGAGTTCCGCGTCTGCTGGTGGCGCGATGGAGACTGGATGAATCGAGTGGTACGATTGCCAGTGATAGCGCGGGTGGTAATGACGGGACACTTAACGGGGATCCGACGTGGCGGCCGGGTGATGGGAAGATTGGCGGTGCGCTGGAATTTGACGGGGTCGGTGATTATGTGGAAGTCGAAGGTTACAAAGGCGTTAGCGGGTCGAAACCTCGAAGCGTGACCGCATGGGTAAGGGCCGAATCAAATGGATCAGGTCTATCGATTGTGCGTTGGGGTACGCTGGGAATCAACGGTAGCCTATGGTCTAATGTGATCAACGCCGCCGGCAACCTCCGAGCCGCCGTGGTTGGCGGCAGCGTTGTCGGTGATACAGTTGTAAACGATGATACTTGGCATCATGTAGCGATTGTCTTGCCGGACAAAGAGGATGTGAAAGTCGAAGATATACTGCTTTATGTAGATGGCGAGCAAGAAGATACCACCATCAGCCTTGGCAGCCAGACAATCGACACCGGCGTCGATATGGATGTCTTGATTTCTTTAGATGGTTCCGTTGGTCTGCTGGATGATGTTCGGATTTATAATTATGCGCTGAGCGAGGAGGAGATTGGGTCGCTGGCTGGTGTGTTGTGACAGTGAGTGAATGATGTAAGAAGACATTAGCGATAATGAGTTTTCATATAAATGCCTCATGGCATGACGTCGCTGTGTTATTCGTAACTCCTTATCAAAAAAAGATAGGGATATATACTTCACTCAACCACCTCCTATGGGTGGTGGGTTGATCAACGTGGTGAAAGGAGTCGGTTCTACCTGGATAGCCTGCTGAGCCAGTCGATAGAACAATTTACCGCGGGATGCAGATTTGCGGCGATTGAATCTGAAGGTGAATTCATCGAGATAGTAATCCAGGTAGTCGTGCCCAACAGCTCCTTGATGGGTTCCCATTAACCAGCGTTTGAGAAGCGAGACAACGCGGTGCACTCTGGGTAGCAAATGTTCACCTTCGGATTGATGGCGTTGAACTTGTCGGTCGTGCAGATAGCCATCCAGACCCAGATAGGCATTCAGCCCGTCCGTCCGAACCGTATTGCCCGGTTCCACCACTTGGGCAATGAAACCATGCAGAGTGTCTTTGGTCAAATCGGGCACACGTCGCAGGCGGATTCTTCCAATACCATCGCCATCCGCTTCAGCCGCCACGATGATTAGTGCTTTGTCCTCTGTCAAACGACCCGCCACACCCTTTTCTTCGCCACCCCAATAGCTCTCGTCGACCTCAACCAGGCCCCGCAGACGATCTCGACCAGGCCGAACCATAGCCCGTCGCAACTTGTGCAAGAGTGCCCATGCCGTCTTATAGCTACCTAACCCCAGCACCCGCTGAAGCCCGAGTGCACTGACGCCATTCTTCTGGGAGGTGACATACCACATTGCACGAAACCATGTGGTCAATGGCAAGTGGCTGTCTTGAAAAATCGTGCCTGCTGTTACCGAGGCCTGATACCGACATTGCTCACACAACCACAATCCTTCCTTCATTGGCCAAGCTTCTCGACCTCCGCAGTGTGAACAAACGAATCCATCCGGCCATCGAAGTGAATACAAATATTTCCGACAAGCCTCGCTGGTAGAAAATCGCTGTTCTAACGCCTGAAGTGTCCGAGGATAATCTTCCATAGTATGAAATACCATAAGTTGGGTCAGGTTGAGTCAAGTATATATCCCTAAGTATGGATGATATTACGTTATATGGCCCTCATACCATGGAGCACAACGTAGGTATATTCTCGTTTACAGTAAAAAATCGGGATATCGCAGAAGTGGCAGACGATCTGGACAGACACAGCGGCATTATGGTGCGAGTCGGGCTTCATTGTTCACCATCTGCTCACAAATTGATCGGAACGTTTCCGCAAGGTACTATCAGGGCCAGCATCGGATACTATTCTACCGAAAAGGAGGCTAAATATCTCGTACGCTCGCTCAGAGATACATGTGCTGTTTCCGATGAACGCTGTATTGTAATATTCCCATCCACATATTTCGCATTGCGGGCTGAACGGGCAGTCCAAGATGCCGGCATTCCCAGTCGAATGATTCCGGTGCCCCGGACGATATCTCCGGACTGTAATATGGGTATGGAGGCCTCTATCCATCAAGGTAACCATCTCAAAATGATTCTTGAAACCGAGAACATTGAGTTCAATCTCGTGATACCCAGCGGAAACCCCCGGTGAAAAAACAAGAATAATTGTTGATGTTATGCCTCGTTTTCTTACAATCGAGAAAATTTAGCACAATTGACGATGGCGCCTATGGTTTCGAGTCATATAAGGGCATCTATGGCTGTGGATGTTGTGGTGTGTCTGAAATCATGGCGTATTGAGTTAGAACCTATTGTAAGCAAAGGAATTAATGTTTCAAGACGAACAGAAAAACAGCGATGCCTGGGCGGCAGACTTCTCCCAGATGATAGAGGCGGTTTCTGGTAAACAGCTCTTGAACAATTTTCCCCTGCCAACGGACAAAGATCAGTTGCATCAGCTTCTGGAAGCGGGAAAATATTTGTTTGTTCCTCAAGAACTCGAGATTAACCAGCCGGTGTTGGAAGAATATTTTGAGTCATTGTTGATCACCTTGGGAAAAATCCTTCCAGACAAAGGTGAAGACCTGGACAACCTTGACCGGGCATACCGATCGGGGCAACTGCCTGCCCAGCAAATATTACGGGCAACCATAAGTAATTCCTGGAGCGAGTTGAAGGTTTGGTCTCAAAACTTTTCGATAGATGCCAATGTGTTGCAATTTGTATCCTTGAGCCTGGCCCGTCCATTTCGCCAGCAAATCGCCAAATCGTTTCTCGCTCATATCGACTTGTGGCTTTGGCATCAGGGGTTTTGCCCAATATGTGGCCATTGGCCGGTCCTGGGCAGACTCCTCTATAATGGCAAAAAGGAACTCTGGTGCTGCTGCTGCAGTACCAGATGGAACTTCGTCCGTATCGGTTGCAATTTTTGTAATAACAAAAACCATGATGATCTGGGCTTCCTCACCGTGGACGGTTATGATAAATACCGGATTTATGTCTGCGACAAGTGTAAAAGATATCAGAAGTTTTTTGTCTGTTCTGAAGATCAAAGCGGGGAAGAATTCGATTACGATAAAGAATATCTCTTGTCGGTTGAACTTGACCAGGCTGCAATTGGTGCCGGTTTTGTTGCTGAGCCTGTGGGAATGGTTTCAACCGCCAACTGAACAACAATGAATGATGCAAAAAAATAAAAAAATGTCATTTCTCCAAAACGAAGTACGTCGTATAAATCTTTGTTCTGTTACAAGGAGAATAAGATGGAGTTAACGCGTAGAGGGTTTTTAACCAGTACGGGGGTTGGATTGGGCGCGTCGTTGGGATTGCTGTTGGGGCGTCCGGAACGATTGCAGGCTGCCACGGCAGCGGGCCAGTTCAAGACGCACCTTACCAGGGAGACGACCACGATATGCCCCTATTGCGCCGTGGGGTGCGGCATTATTGTCCACAGTCGTGATGACAAGGTGGTAAACACCGAGGGAGATCCCGAAAATCCTATCAACGAAGGCTCGCTTTGTTCCAAGGGGTCGTCGGTGTATCAACTGGCAGACAATGAAAAGCGGCTGCAGAAGGTGCTCTATCGTGCTCCTGGCGAAGGTGAGTTCCAGGAAAAGGATTGGCACTGGGCCGCGAAAGAGATTGCCAAGCGGATCAAGAAGACGCGGGATGAGACGTTCACCGAAAAGAACGCGAAGGGCCAGGTCGTAAACCGTACCACGGCCATCGCATCGGTGGGCAGTGCGGCTTTGGACAATGAGGAGTGCTGGCTTTACCAGGCATTCCTCAGAGCGATGGGCCTGGTGTATATCGAACACCAGGCGCGTGTATGCCACTCCGCCACCGTCGCCAGTTTGGCAGCAACGTTCGGTCGCGGTGCCATGACCAATCACTGGATTGATCTTCGCAACAGCGATTGCATTCTTGCGATGGGGGCCAATCCCGCGGAAAATCATCCGGTCTCTTTCAAATGGGTAACCGAGGCCAAAAAGAAGGGAGCCAAGCTGATCAGCGTTGATCCACGCTTTACCCGTACTTCCTCGGTAGCGGATATCTACACCCGGTTGCGTTCGGGAACGGATATCGCCTTTTTGGGCGGAATGATCAAGTACATTACAGACAATGATCTGATTCATAAGGAATACGTGGTTAACTACACCAATGCGGCATTCCTGATTGCTGACGAGTTTAAATTTGACGAAATTGAAGGTGTATTCAGCGGCTACAATCCACAATCGCGTAAGTACGACAAGGGCACATGGGAATACCAGATCGGCCCGGACGGCGAGCCAAAGAAGGACCCAACCCTGAAAGATCCCCGCTGTGTTTATCAATTGCTTAAGAAACATTTCTCCCGTTATACACCGGAAAAAATTATGGCTGTGACGGGAACCCCGGTTGAGAATCTTCTGGAGGTTTACAAAACCTATACCGCAACTGGTGCTCCGGAAAAAGCCGGCACCATTATGTACGCGATGGGCTGGACCCAGCATACCGCCGGGACACAGAACATCCGGACGATGGCGATGATCCAGCTTCTGCTGGGCAATATCGGCCGTGCCGGTGGCGGGGTAAATGCCATGCGCGGCGAGTCGAATGTACAGGGATCAACCGACCAGGGCCTGCTGTTCCACACTCTGCCCGGTTACCTCAAGACCCCCAATGCCTCACAGCCAACGCTGGATGCCTATAATACCGAGTGCACCCCCAAGCCACTGGGCAAACTGAGCGCAAACTGGTGGGGCAACTATCCTAAATACTCGACCAGCTTACTGATGTCGATGTTTGGCAAAGCAGCCACGAAGGAAAAAGACTTCGGTTATTCCTGGCTGCCCAAGCTGGATGATGGAGCGGATTACTCCTGGCTGACCATTTTCGACGAGATGTACAACGGAAATATCAAGGGCTTCTTCTCCTGGGGCCAAAACCCGGCGTGCAGTGGCACCAACGCTAACAAGGTCCGCAAAGCACTGGCCAAGCTCGATTGGCTGGTAAACATAAACATTTTCCCCAGCGAGACCGGCTGGTTCTTCCAGGATAAGAACCTGGGCATTGATGCCAAGGATATTAACACCGAGGTATTTGTTTTACCGGCGGCCGCTTCGGTCGAGAAGGAAGGTAGCATTACCAATTCCGGCCGCTGGATGCAATGGCGTTACAAGGCAGCCAATCCTCCCGGTGAAGCCTTACCCGACGCCGAGATCATAAACCTGATCTATGAGGAATTGAAGAAACTGTACGTAGAAGAAGGCGGCAAGACCCCCGATCCGATAGTTAATCTCAAATGGGATTACTTCGATAAGAGCATACATCCTGAGGGCGTCGCCCACGCCGTTGCCAAGGAAATTAACGGCTACTTCCTCCAGGACGTGGACTTCGGCGAAAAGGGAAGTTTCAAGAAAGGCCAGTTGGTACCCAGCTTTGCCTTTCTTAAGGACGACGGCTCAACCTCTTCTGGTAACTGGCTATACTGCAATTCTTACACCGAAGAGGGCAACATGTCCGCTCGGCGGACTAGAGAGACCAGCGGTATCGGTTTGAACCCGGAATGGGCCTGGTGTTGGCCTGTCAACCGACGGATTATCTATAATCGGGCTTCCGTTGATTTGAAAGGACAGCCCTGGGATACCAAACGCCCGGTAATCGCGTGGGAAGACGGCAAATGGGTAGGTGATGTCCCGGACGGCAGTTGGCCGCCACTACAGAATCACGATGGCACGCCGAATCCTGCCAGTAAATACGCGTTTATCCTGAAGCCCGAAGGACACGCTCAAATCTTCGCCACTAGTTTAGCCGACGGCCCCTTCCCCGAGCACTACGAACCGTTGGAAACACCGGTTACCAAGAATCTGTTTAATAACCAGATGGTCAATCCCGCCTCCAAGCTTTGGAGCGGTCCTGCCGATCCATGTTCGACTTGCGGATCGACAGAGTTCCCCTATGTTTGCTCAACTTATCGGGTAACCGAACATTGGCAAACGGGCGTAATGACCCGGCACACACCCTGGTTACTCGAAATGCAGCCGCAACTTTTCATCGAGATGAGCCGAGAACTGGCCAAGGAAAAAAACATCGAGAGCGGCGACCAGGTCCGCGTCTGCAGTATTCGTGGTGCGGTGACGGCAATCGCCTTGGTAACCGCCCGTTATAAACCTCTGGACATTACCGTTGACGGCGTAACCAGTAAGAAAGTCCATCAAGTCGGCCTGCCCTGGCACTTTGGCTGGAAGATGCCCGAGGACGGTTCGGGCGGCGATAGCGCCAACCTGTTGACGCCCAACGTCGGCGATGGCAATACGATGATCCCGGAGACCAAGGCGTTCATGGTGGATATCAGTAAATTGGATTTGAAAAAGCATTCCGAAGTGGCTTTGTAGCCTAAAGAAAAAGAATCTGCATTATGCGAAAAATGTTCATACTGGTTTTAGCGGTGTTTTGTGTATTGAGTGGATGTAAAAAGGAGTCCTCCGACATATCCTCCCTGCCGGAGCGTACCAGCATCATCCAGCACAAAGGTGTGCCTTTGACACTGTTAGGTCCGGAATTGAAGATTGGCCAGCGGGCACCGGAATTCGCCGTTGTGGATATGGAACTGAATGAGCACAAGCTCAGCGACTTCAAAGGTAAAGTTGTCGTGATCAGCAGTATTCCTTCTGTGGATACGCCCATGTGCAACCTGCAGACGCTACGGCTTAACCAGGAAGCAGAGAAATTGAAAGACACCGTAGCGATCTTGACGATTTCCTGGGACCTTCCTTTTGCTCAAAAGCGGTGGTGTGACGCAAAAAACGTCAGCCATACTCTGCTTCTGTCGGATTACCGGAACCGGGATTTTGGTAAAGCGTATGGCCTGATCATCAAAGAGAGAATGCTTCTGGCCCGTGCCGTATTGGTCATTGATAGGCAAGGTAGTATTCGATACATGCAAATTGTAAAGGAACAATTTTCGCAGCCTGATTACGACAAGTTGCTCATGGCTTTACATAAAATAGTGGAGTCAGTATAACCGTGCAGTGCCCGTCCCGGGTAAAAACCGCATGGGCGAACACTCACAGAAAATACTTCGATGTGGTTTGAAGATATTGAAAATAAACATTAATTAATATCCCGAGTTCGCCTTATAGCGAGAAAGGAGTTAAGCCGATGAATGATATGACAGCGATGTTGTTAGATTCAACCCGTTGTATCGGCTGCCGCAGTTGTCAAGTGGCTTGCAAGCAGTGGAACGGCTTGGAGGCTGAGGAGACCAGTTTCCTGCCGAGCCAAAAGGGCACTGCCAGGGCATTTGTCGATCAAGGTTATCAAAACCCACGCGACCTGTCGGACAAAACCTGGACTTTAATCACCTTCAACGAAATTGAGCGAAATGGCAAGCTAAACTGGGTATTCAGTAAATTGCAGTGTATGCACTGTGGCACTGATGCCAGGGATCGAAATAAATGGCCGGCATGCGTTGTTTCGTGTCCGGTCAGAGCCTTGGAAAAAACAGAAAAAGGACCGGTTATCTGGCATGAGGACCGTTGCATTGGTTGTCGATATTGTATGCTGGCGTGTCCTTTCCAGATTCCAAAGTTCGAATGGAACAAACCTTGGCCGCGTATTCGCAAATGCACCATGTGTTTTGATCGCATCACTCATGGCGAAGCCGCCATGACAGAGCCGGCCTGCTCCAAGGCATGTCCCACCGACGCCATAGTGACCGGTGAAAGAGGAAAACTGCTGGCTGAGGCCAGACAGCGGATGAAAGACAATCCCGGCAAATACAACAGTTACATATACGGTGAAAACGAAGTGGGTGGTACCTGCGTGCTGGTCCTGGCAGCCAATGGTGTGTCGTTTGACAAACTGCGTTATCCGGTCGGTCTGCCCACTAAGCCATTGGCCAATCAGACCAGTTGGGCCATGAAGGGACTGCCCTATGCGATTGTGGCGCTGTTGGCCGGTATGGCCGGTGTTTATACTGTCAGACGTAATAAAATCGAATCACAACAAAACTCTACAAAAAAAGAAAGTGAGGTCGGTACCAATGGCTGAAAATAGCATTACCACGGAAAACAAAAACGCAGGGGGCTGGATTCTGTATTTGTTGGCCGTTATTGGTATAGTGCTGATGATCAAACGTTTTATATTCGGCATCGGCTCGGTGGCCAACCTCAACGATGCTTATCCATGGGGCTTTTGGATTGGGCTGGACATTCTTACCGGTGTGGCTCTGGCCGCGGGAGGCTTTACACTAACGGCTGCGATCTATATTTGGGGCAATCAGAAGTATCATTCCCTGGCAAGACCGGCAATCCTGACGGCACTTTTGGGGTACGTACTGTTCGTGGCGGCACTGGTCGTTGACCTCGGAAGAGGACCGGTTATGTGGCACATGTTCCTGCCATGGATGTGGCAGCACGACAGTGTTATGTTCGAAGTCGGATGGTGCGTAGCGACATATCTGACTATACTGGTATTCGAGTTCCTGCCAAGCATCCTGGAAAAATTCCAGTTGACGGAACTGTTGAAGTTGTGGCGTAGTGTTACGCCGTTGATCGTGATCGTTTTGCTCACCCTGTTTACTTACGCCATGACGACTTCATTCGGCTGGGCAATAGCCGTATTCGCCATTACCGTGGTTTTTGAACTGACGCAATTGGGCAAAACCGGTAAAAGTCGAAATGTCCCGGTCCTGCTGATCATGGCTGGAGTGCTGCTCAGTTGTCTGCATCAGTCCAGCCTTGGCTCGCTTTATCTGATCGTCCCTCATAAATTGCACAGCCTTTGGTACACACCGATGCAGCCCTTTGTATTTTTGGCTTCAGCTATCATGATAGGACCGGCTATGGTGATCTTCGAAGGTTTGGTCAGTGCCAGGATTTTCCGGCGAAAATCAGAACTGGAACTCTTATCCGGTCTGTCTAAGGTGCTGCCTACGCTGTTGGGCATCTATCTTTTGGTGCGAATTGCCGGAATCATCGCCCAGGAAGTCGCTCAGCCCGGAGCGATCGCCGCTGTATTTACATCCGGCACCAAATCGTTGATGTTTTGGGTGGAACTGGCCGTTGGCGTTATTATTCCTCTGATATTATTAGGACCGAAGGTCGTCAGAACCGAAACGAACCTGTTTTGGGGCAGCCTGTGTATGATAGTTGGTTTGTTTATCCATAGATTCAATGTCAGTGTTACTGGTATCCATGCCCGTGGTTGGCAAACCTACAGCCCCGCCTGGTCGGAAATACTGATCTCGGCAGGAATTATTTCTATCGGCTTGTTGGTGTTCGGCTATATCGTACGTAATTTCCCGGTTTATGAAAAGTCTGCCCTGAAAGCTGGATAACGGTTTTCCCGAGCGTCTCGCCGATGATTGCGTATTCTGCATGGCCGAACTGACGTAAATATGTTTTTGATCTAATGGGCCGTCAAGCATTTATTTATGTTTGACGGTCTTTTTTTCCCCTATTGACGCTGGCGTCATGTTTAAGAAAAAGTGTGGCCAAAATCATAATTTCATCTGCAGGGAAGCCAATGCGGTGGCAGTGTTTTCGGCAACATCGAATAAAGAATCCAACCCGGTCAGCAGAAAAACCCCCCATACCTGAACGGCTATACCGCAAAGGCAAAGATGGTGTTTTTGATCCACCAACACCTTGCGAAGTCTCAGCAAACGTGAAATATTAGAAGAATTAAGGAAGCTCACATCGGAAAAATTGAGAACCACATCCTTTGGTTCTTCCTCCATACGTTCGATCAGAGCAGATAATTCATCGGTTAAATCCGGATCGTTGGTCAGATCGACCATTAGTATATCTTCAGACCAGTCTTGAGTTGCCATAACATATTCCTTAACCAGGCAAGAGCCTGGAACCCAATAGGGTTATGTAAGAATTTGCACTAAAGTAAGTATTTTGTGATCGTCATTCACACGGTAAAGATCACTTCCGCCAACTAGATTAACAAAGCTAACACATCTTGTCAAATAAAAGACTTCGATAAAGAATTCTTGCCGTGCCCGCAACGTCCGAGCATAAAATAAATATGGGCAGATCAACTCGGACTTAACGTAAGTGTTTTGTCGCCAAATAGTTAACTTCGAGCCGTCTTTTTTTGAAAATTTCTCCAAAATAACTCTTGACAAAAACAGCAAAATGTGGCACTCTAATAGGAGTGTTATAGTAGTATTGCAGGAGTGTTGTCTGTGGCAAATGAGCCTCAAAAAAGTTCCGATAAGGTGACGATCAAGATTCCCCGACCGCTGTACGGGAAAATTTCCACAGCTATTGAGGGAGCCGGTTATAATTCGGTAACCGATTTCGTGGTATATGTTCTCCGCGATCTGGTAGCCAGCCACGAATTGGCCGGCAGAGAAACCACCGAACCGGAAGATATCGATAAGGTAAAACAACGTCTGCGGGCGTTAGGTTACATCTAAAGGTAATAATTATGATCAACAAACACATCAGACACGGAATTGTAATAACACTGCTGGTAGTTCTTTTGGGCGGATATCCCACCAGCCGGGCATGGAGCCAACAAGAAACCCAAAAAGGAGAAACCGAAAAAATAATACAGGAGTTTTCTCAATATATTACGCAACTGTCCAGCTACAGTGTGGAGGTCGCCGGCCACGCGAGAATAGACACCGAACAAATAATATACATAAACCAGGAAGATTTTACGCTGACTGTGCAGAAACCCAACCGGTTGGCATTGGTTTGCAATAGAGGTTTAATGGCCCCGACGGTGGTGTGTGATGGGAGCAAAACGCTGGTCTATATACCGCAACTGAACCAGTATCTGCAGGAGAAAGCGCCGGCAAGCCTTGAGGAGATGTTTGTCCCTGGCGGCGCAGCGTCGATGGTGTTGTATGACACAATACCTATGATAGATAGTCTGGTATTGGGGAACGCCTATAAAGTGATTATGCCCAACACCGACAAAAACGAATATCTTGGTACGGTACAGATTGAAGGGGTGCAATGCCATCATCTAAACCTGAAACTTGTCCAGCCTAAGATGGATTGGCAGTTGTGGATAGAAGCCGGCCCTAAACCGTTGTTACGTAAAATAGCTATTGAACCAAAACAGGACAAAACAAAAGCTCGGCTGGAATGGAATTTCAAAAACTGGCAAACCGACGCGCCGGCAAAACAGACACCGTTGGGCTTTTCGCCCCCCAGTTGGGCCCGGGAAGTATTGTACTTCGGAAAAACCAGCGATCATCCATTATTGGGACAAATGGCGGCAAATTTCAAATTAGACGTGCTGGACGGCCAAGAAATGGAACTGGCCAGTCACAAAGGCCGAGATATCGTTATTCTGGATTTTTGGGCCACATGGTGTGCGCCATGCCGGGCTGCTATGCCGGGTTTGGGCGAAATTGCTCGGGAGTATAAGGACAAAGGCGTGGTTTTGTATGCGGTAAACGAAGATAACGAAGATAAATCCCGAAAAACCAATATCCTCAAATTCCTAAAGGAAAACAAACTCGATATTATCGTACTGCTGGACCGGCAGGCAGCAGTGTCTGGTCAATACCTGGTGAACGGCATTCCCCAAACGGTCCTGATCGATAAAAACGGCAAAATACAAAGTGTACATGTCGGCTATGACGGAGAAAGCATGCCACATTTGCGGCTGGAGATAGAGGCGCTGCTGGCCGGGCGCGATGTGGCGGCAATGGCCCAGAAAAAAACTGACTGGGGAGGTACGGTTGATCTGATTTGCGAAAAAGTTACGTTTGCGCCGGCAACCATTAAGGAAGGTGATACAGTTACCTTTTCCTGTGTATTGAAAAACACCGGGACAGGAACCGTACCGGCTGGAAGTTACAAAGTCGCACTGGTAGCCGGAGGTCAGGGAGTATTTTTCGCCACTGGCCGGGAACCTATCCCCCCAGGCCGGGAGATACTATTCACGGTGGATGAAAAAATATGGCATCTGGTGGCCGGCAAGGCAGGCGACTGTAAATATATGCTGATAATTGATCCGGACAACGACGTACCGGAAACAAATGAGAGTAATAATGCGATAACCGACAGTTTCGAAATATCTGCCGGCAACTAATGTGGCAACGAACAAATCAATGGCAGCTAACCAAACATAATTGGAAACTCATATTATGACTAATGGTAAAAGCAGCTTAACTGAGACACGGTTGCGCAGTATAACCAAAGGAATATCATGGCGGATATTGGCGAATATGGCTTCAGGAGCGATAGCGTGGATAATCACAAGGGACATGGAAAAGGCTGGCTGGATAATGGTGTTGGATGTGATTATTAAATTTATTCTGTACTATGGACACGAACGGGCATGGAACGTGGTAACCTGGGGCAGATTAGCAGGTGATCCCAAGGCAACAGCAGAATAATCAAATGAGTAAGAACAATGACGACCGCAAAACATAATCCCAAATTGATGGTGTTGAGTATTGACGGTGTGCCGTTCGCTCTGATGCGACGGATGATGGACGATGGCGTAATGCCCAATATGGCTGGACTTGCCGGTAATGTGGGTATCCGGCAGATGCGATCGGTACAGCCGACGGTTTCCTGCGTGGCCTGGGCCAGCTACATGACCGGCAAAAATCCCGGTAAACACGGAATATACGGATTTATCGATCGCCGAACGGAAAGCTACGACTTGATGTTTCCCAACTCCGCAACCATGTCCGCCGAAAACATCTGGGAAGTGCTCTCCCGCGCCGACAAGCGTGTATTCGGAATGAATGTGCCGAGCAGTTATCCGCCCCGTCGCGTCAATGGTATTTTGATAGGCGACTTTCTTGCGCCCACCATCGAAAAGGCCGCATACCCGGCCGGCGAAAGCGAATATCTGCGCTCGATAGATTACCGCATTGACAGTGACGCCCAATTGGCCCGGCGTGATAAACGCGCCATGCTGGCCGACCTCGACAAAACGCTGGATACGCGGATGGAGGCGATGTTTCATTACCTGGATAAGGAAAGTTGGGATTTCTTTCATACGCATATTATGGGCAGCGACCGAATCAACCATTTTCTTTGGCAGAAAATGGAAGATAACGACCCGGAATTCGCACCGGCGTTTTTCGCATATTATCGAAGAATCGATAAAGCAATCGGACGACTGCTGGAGCAACTGCCGGATATACCGTTATTGATTTTCAGCGACCATGGTTTCTGCCGGATCAAGCAGGAAGTACAGCTTTCGCGGTACCTGGTCGAAACGGGCTGGACGACGCCCGCACAGGAAATCGTCCATCCGCTGTCTGTCGATCCAGCCAAATCGAAGGCGTACTGCCTGATACCTGGGCGGATATATGTAAATCTTCTCGGACGCGAACCGGGCGGAATCGTGCCGTTAGAAAAATATCAACAGGTACGCAAACGGCTTGCAGAAGATTTATTGAAACTGCGCGATCCGGAAACGGGCGAAAATGTGATAAAAAAAGTAGTAATGCGGGAAAATGTGTATTGGCCAAGCGACCGTGAGAAAAACGCGACAATGGAGCCGGAACAGTCGGCCATGTATAAGGGAACATACGGCAAGGCGGCGGACCTGATCGCCATACCATACGACGGCTACGATCTGAAACTCGGATTAGCCGGCAACAAAATACTACAAAAAACGGAACTGGAAGGAATGCACACTTATGATGACGCCTTTATGGTGGCTCGCGGTATAGAACTGCCAAAAGACGATCTGGAAATATTGATGTTGGCAAGACCTATACTCGATAAACTGGGCGTTGAACCGCCGAACGATATGGACGGCACAGGCAGTGCGATAACACCCAGGTTCTGACGACAAGGTCAACTCTGAGAAAAAAAATTAGTTTTAAGGAAGTTGGTGACTATGGACAAACTGGATGAGTTGGAAAGTCAAAGTATCTATATAATTCGCGAGGCGTATTACCATTACAAGAAGCTGGCAATGTTATGGTCGATCGGTAAAGATTCCTCAACCATGGTATGGCTGGTACGGAAAGCGTTTTTTGGAAAAGTGCCTTTCCCGGCACTGCATATCGATACCAGCTACAAGTTTCCCCAAATGTACAAGTTTCGTGACGAATACAGCAGGAAGTGGGGGCTGGACCTGGTAATAACGCGTAACGAAAAAGCCCTGGCGGCCGGTATGACCTGCAAAAAAAAACTGGAATGCTGTACTGCCCTGAAAACCGAAGCATTAAAAATAGCTATAGCCAAACACGGTTTCGATGCCCTGCTGCTGGGAATACGTCGCGACGAACACGGGATCCGGGCCAAGGAACGGGTCTTCTCGCCACGCGATGAGGAATTTAAATGGAACTATCAGGACCAGCCGCCGGAGTTGTGGGACCAGTTCAAAAGCCAGGCCGAGGAACAGACCCATATACGCGTGCATCCGCTGCTGGGCTGGACCGAGCTGGATATCTGGAAATACATCAAACGAGAACAAATCCCGATCACCGAACTGTACTTCGCCAAAAACGGTAAAAGATATCGCAGTATCGGATGTACCACCTGCTGCAATCCAGTCGATTCAAACGCCGCCACCATAGACGATATGATAAACGAACTGGAAACAACCACGACCTCCGAACGCGCTGGCCGAGCACAGGACAAAGAAGACACATATACTATGCAAAAACTCCGAGCCTTGGGATATATGTAGAAATATGGGTTCATGGCGATAGGGAAAGGAATACACAGACATGCGAGATCACCTGAAATTTGTAGCAGTTGGGCACGTAGATCACGGTAAAAGTACGCTTATCGGCAGACTGCTTTATGATACGAATTCACTGCCACCCGACAAAATGGACGAAGTACGCATGGCAAGCGAAGAAAACGACGGCGTACCGGAATTCGCATTTGTCATGGACCACCTGGAGGAAGAACGTAGAAACCGCGTGACCATCGACACCGCCCAGATATTCTTCAAAACAGCCAAACGTGAATACGTGATTATCGATGCGCCGGGACATAAACAGTTTCTCAAAAACATGATAACCGGTTCGACTCAGGCCGAAGCTGCCCTGCTGCTGGTCGCAGCCGAGGAAGGTCTGCAGGAGCAAACCCACCGTCACGCGTATATGCTCAGCCTGCTGGGTATCAGGCAACTGCTGATCGTTATCAACAAAATGGACCTGGTCAACTACGATCAACAGCGGTTCGAACAAATCAAGAAAGATATTACCAAACGCCTTGAAGAGTTCGGCATGGAACCACCACTGATGACGATACCGATCGTATCGACCCTCGGTGAAAACGTCGCTCGACGTAGCGACAAAATGGACTGGTACGACGGCATGACCCTGCTGGAAGGACTGGACCAACTGCAACCGGCCCCCTCGGCCCAGAATGGCCGGCTTCGCTTCCCGGTACAGGATATATATGAACTCGAAGGCGAAAAGGTGTTGGTAGGCCGCCTGGCATCGGGTACACTCCGCAACGGTCAGGATATCATGTTCCACCCGCTCGGCAAGACCGCAACGGTGGACTATATTAAGGTTTTTGGAGCCAGCAAAGATCAGGCAATCGCCGGCGAATCGATCGGCATAGTCCTCAAAAACAAAAACGCCATGCAGGGACTCGCCAGGGGCGAAGTAGCCTGTGACCTCAGCCCGTCACCGCACGTTCACAATACAATCGTGGCCACGGTATTCTGGATGAACGGAGAACCGCTTAGGAAAGACGAAACGATCGATCTGAAGTGCGCCACACGACAGGTCTCGTGCAAAGTCAAAAAAATCACCGATCGTATGAATTCTTCCACCCTGGAAATAATCGCCACCGACGCCAAGGACCTCCACGACACCGAAGTGGCCAAACTGACCCTCAAGGCGGACGGATATGTGTGTATGGACCCGTTTGAATCCGTAGCTGAAACAGGCCGGTTCGTATTAATGCGCGACAACGATACAGTTGCCGGCGGCATATTGCATTAGAGAACCTCTAAAAATTGCTTTCGTCACAAGAACGAGCGAAATTTTCGTCAGCGAAACACAGAGATCAAAAATCGCCGCTTCCGCTTGCAGCGTCAAGCAGACCATTGCCATTAAATAAACTGGTTGTCAGTTGACTTTGCTAAACGCACTTTACTATTTTATCGGGTATCAAACAGTGCCTTTTGTACGCTGATCCAGCGTTCGCCAAATAAGTTTTGCCGCTGACTCAGGGCTGAACTTCTCGGTATTGATCACAATGTCATAGTATTTGCAATCACAGATGTCCGCATTGAGAAAGTCCTTAGCAAATTCTTTTCGTGCCCGGTCTTCCCTGATCACTATGCTTTTCGCCTTATCGAGAGCAATATTGTTGCGATGGGCGTAACGCTGGCAACGCAGATCAAACGGGGCAATTATGCGTACGCTCAGTCCACTTTCTCGTGGCAGAATCATCCCGGCCGCCCGGCCCAATATCGTAGCCCGGCCGTGCTTGGCGATAACCAGCAAAACCTTCGTCAGATGACGATAATAGTCCAGTTGTCGCACCGCTTTTTCTGTGAAAATCGGCGCCAGCCAGTCTTCGATCCAACTGATCGTACGTTCATCCACACTCTCCAAAACGCTTTTGTGGACATCCATATTCTCAGCCATGTAATCGAGAATCTCCTTGTCATACACTTGCCATTTCAACAGCCCCGTCAGGGCCTGGGCGATTTCCGCCCCGCCGCTGCCCAATTCCCGGCTGATGGCAATATAGTCTATCTTGACCCCTTCGGTTCCCACCAACCGCGTCTGGGTCTCACGCTTGACCTGTTCATTCTGCGCCATCTCCCATTGCCGCATCTGTCCTTCGACGATTTGGCTGATTTCCCGATTGTGAATATTAGCAGGCATAAATACGACTCCTCTACCAAGAGGTGATTTTTACCAACCGTCACGATAAAATGCTCTTACTGCTCCCCTGATCATACACCATAAAAACCATCTTTGCCAGGCAAAAAAGTTTGTTTTATCTCTCAATCCAACCATAAGCCGGTTGCTGTAGGACCAAAACCCGTACCCCCGGCATTGCCGCAGTTTTTGCCGGTACCGCATTTTTCGTGTCAAAATGGCCCTGTCCTGCTTATAATGAGTGTTGGTGGCATGGTTAGATCGGCAAATCCAAAACATTTTATCGATTATAACACAAGTTGGAGATCAAAATATGTTACTTAACAGCGAATACCTAAGACCTCTTTGCACGGGGGCTTGCCTATAACGATTACCTGGTCACCGGTACGGACGATCAGCGGCAGCGGTGGGAGACTGTTTACAATGCTGCCCATATAACAGCCTAGCAGAAAAAATTGTTGGAGGGTTTTGTTCGCCAAATGAATGTTCTTGTTGTCAGTGGAATATGGTGCGGCGACTGCGTCGAACAGTGTCCGCTCCTTGAACGCATTGCCCAGACCGGCAACAAAATCAATCTGCGATTCGTTGATCGCGACTCCGACAGCAAATTGTCTGAAAACCTTATTATCAATGCTGGCAACCGTGTTCCCGTGGCTGTGTTTATGGCTGAGGATTTCGCATTGTGCTCCTGGTACGGCGACCGCAGCCTGACCCGTTACCGCCGCCTCGCTCAAAGGCAACTGGGCCCGGCCTGTTCCACCGGCCTGTTCGTCCCGGACGAACAGGAATTGGCCCTGACCCTGACAGACTGGATGAACGAATTCGAACGCATTCAACTAATGCTTCGGCTGAGCACCCGCCTGCGTCAAAAACACCAGGACTGACGAAACTGTCAGGCCAAATCACAAACTCCAACAATAGTGGTACGCCCACATCTGCCCGCGAACTCGGTTGTGAACTCAGCGAAATGGCGAGGGTGCACCCAAACTCGGCCGGTTCATCCTTTCGCAACTCATTTACAAGGGTGTAATTTCAGCTTCCTGATTTGCCAATACAGGGTTTTTATATTAAATTAGATAAGTCTGGTAATACAGGTAAGTATTTATGGGTCTGTTTGACCGAAAAATTGGCAAGAAACGATATTTATTCAAACTGAGTGGTCTCAGGACCTATAACAAAAATTCCTGAGAGCTGATGCCATGCTGGAAAGATCGGAAAGATTACTGCCTTGTCGGCCCTCACCTCAAAGCCATGCAGGGCGATATGTCCGCATAAGGCTGGAAGATGCCTCCTCCATCTCAACAAATCGTATATTTGAGCTTATCCTTGCAGTAGCCGCTGCTGTATGGTTGATAAGCATTCTTAACAACTCGCTCAGCGGCTGGCTAGGCTGGCTGGGACCAGCCATTGTGCTGACCGCCCCTGTTGGGCTGGTCACTCTCATTCAAGGCGGGAAAATCTCTCGGCTCGGACTGAACCTGGATCGGCCGGGTTATTGCCTTGGATTGTTGGCTGTTACCTGCCTGGCGGCTTTTCCTGCCACCCTGGCAGGATTGTGGCTGCTGAGCCGGATTGGGGTCGCACCACCCTTGGCGCCGGCGATTGAAAAAGGCGCCTGGCCCAACTGGATACTATATCAATTTATGTACATTGCCGTAGCAGAGGAGATTTTCTTCCGTGGTTACGTGCAGAGCTCTCTCCTGCAGATGAAACCGCCCCTGGCCGTGCGATACCCGCGAATATGGCAGGGGATGACGATCGTTATATCAGCCGGGGTTTTCGCCCTGGCCCATACGATAATTTTGGGGGATATTTTATCGGTCCTGACATTTTTCCCCGGCCTTATTTTGGGATGGCTCTTTGTCCGAACAAGGTCTTTGTTGGCTCCTGTTCTTTTCCATGGGCTGGCCAACGTTTGTTACGCAATAATGGCGGTAATACTGAGCTGAATGCGGACCGATAATAAAACATTTTTCGATGTATTAACTCGCAGACATATCCGAGAGGCGTGATCGGCCAAGTCGGTTTCTAAAGACTTAAGTACCTCTCCTGACAGGGCGATAACCTTATACGTGGAGGTGGTGTATGTCCATAAATGGAGAGTTGTAATGGATAAACGCAAGATACTGTTAGCAACCAATTCAATGCTTGTTTTGGCGTTGGTCTGGATAATTATTCAGGCCATGCCTGTGCAGGACAAGCTCAAAATCGCTGCCGGTCGAAATATCTCAGCAGAGCAGGACCGTGCACCTGAAACATCCGCTCCGCCGCCTGAGTTTTCCCAGACAAACTACAATGAGATTCTCAATAGAAACCTGTTCGAAACCGCCCAGACCACGGATCACACGGACGAGCCTGCGGAAGCGGACGCGAAGACTGCCGGTTCGAAGCTCAATCTGGTTTTGCAGGGTACGATTACCGGTCCCCCGCAGATCGCCCGGGCACTTATCGAGGATCTTTCCACGAACACGGCTGAGCATTATAAAATCGGCGATCTGGTTGCCGGAGCCCGTATCGAAGAGATAAACAAACACGCCGTAACCCTGATCTGTGGCGGCAGAAGAACCACACTGGAACTCAACGCCAACAAGCCTCATTCCAGCCCAAACAGCAGCGATACATCATTACAGGTAACCATACCTGTCGAAGAACCCAGAACCAGCTCGCAGATTAGAAATGAAATTTTTGAGGACTTTCTCGCTACCGCCCGGATTGAACCGCATATAGTTGACAATCAGGCTCAGGGACTGCGCATCAGTAACTTGAAAAACCTCGAAGCGGCAAAATTGATTGGTCTGGAAAACGGCGATGTGATCCGGATCGTCAACGGTCAGGAATTAACCAGCAAACAAAAAGCCTTCCAGGTTTTCAAAAAGGCCAAGACTCAGCCGTACCTGGATATCGAGCTTTTACGGGACAACAAGGTCAAAACATTATCTTTCCCCTAAAACAAAGCCAAAAAACAATGACGCGAAAACCAGCAAAAAAATTCACTTATATCGTAAAAGGCATTCTGTCGGGCGTGTGTCTGCTTGGGCTTGTCTTTCCGGGCTGCCAACAAACGCCGGGTAAGGTCCCGGCCGTTGCCAACAAGCCGAAACCGACCACGCAAATTCCCGATGATTCGCAGACCATCACCATTGACGAGGAAACCGCCCGAATACTCAAACGCCATTCGGTCAAATACGACTCGTTTTCTTCCGACACCACTGGCAACCCGGCCGACGCCGTAATTGCCGTCAAGGAGCCTTACACCGATACCCCAACACCCGATCAAAGCGAGATCACCGAAGGTACTTCCGCTGTCGTCGAGCCGCAAAGCACTGTTTTGGAACCCGCTTGTACGGGGCAAATTTCCACACCCGATGAAACTGAAAATGAGCCGAACCTTGCGAGTTTAATATCCCCTGATGAAACTTTTGAAGATATCACAACTCAACTACCGACCCTGAGCGATCCTAACCTGACCCAGACGCCGATATCCATCAACTTTAACCAAACAGATATAGTTCTGGTCATCAAGACCATCGGTGACATGACCGGGATAAATTTTATAGTCGATGAAAGTATCACTGGCAATGTTACGGTACTGTCAAACACCGAGTTGCCATTGGGTGAACTTTACCATTTCCTGGAGTCAATCTTGGAAGTCAAAGGGTTAGCGGCTGTTCCGACACGCGACCATGTAAAAATAGTGCCGCGATCCGGAGCCAACAAGCGTAATCTCTTGATACGCATTGGTTGCGACCCGGCGCAAATACCGCAGAACGATTCGGTGGTCACTCAGATCATGCATCTGAAGTATGCCAATGCCGACGAAATCAGCAGCATCTTCCAGGGCTGCCTGGCTGCGGACGCGAAAATGGATACTTATCGTCCTACCAATACCATCCTTCTGACCGACACTTCCTCGAATATTCACCGCATAGCCAATATCATCGGACAGCTTGACGTGCCCAGCGCCAAGGCAAAGCGCACGGTTATACACTTGAAGTATGCCTCCGCTCAGGCTTTGGCCAAGCAAATAATGGAAATCATGGAGAAAAACAAAACAACCTTTTCCCCGCCCGGGCGTCCCGTCCCGGCGTCCCAAACACAAACTGGCGTACAGATTCAACCTGACCCCAGAATCAGCGCTCTGGTTGTCGTAGCCGACGAACAGGACACCAACACTATTAAGGAGCTGGTCCGGCAGCTTGATATAGAGACGCCTGCCGGCTCGTATAATTTTCATGTTGTGCCGCTTTACCACGCACAGGCCAAGGAAGCCGAGCAATCCCTTCAGCCGGTGCTCGCCAACCTCAGAATTGCAAGTGCCCCCAATACCGATTCGCTGCAGGGGAGTATCACTGCGGACGAAAGCACCAATTCACTAATTATTACTGCTTCCGCCCAAGACTTCAAGGTTCTTTCCGACATTATCAAACAACTCGATATCGTACGTGAGAATGTACTGGTCGAGTTGCTTATCATGGAGGTCAGTCAGGACAAATTGCTGGAGATAGGCATTGACTGGGCCACTTTTGACCAGGCGGTCTCAGATGGCGTTCGCGGTTTTGCCAACACAAATTTCGGCGTCAGGGTTGACGCCGTCAATGGTGAGTCGGAAGGCCTTACTGTCGGCGCTTTCAAGGACGTTGGCGGTAACACCCAGATAGGCGCTATTATCAATGCCATGGAAACGGAATCGGGAGTGAATATCCTCTCCACACCGCATATCCTGGCATCCAACCATAAAAAGGCCAAGATAATCGTCGGTGACAACATTCCTTTTGTCATCCAGACCAGAATTACCGAGTCGGATCCCAGTACGCCCACGGTCATCAAGAATATCGACTACAAGGACGTCGGTGTTAGTTTGGAAATCACCCCTCATATCAGTCATAAGGACATGATTCGTTTGGTAATCAGCAGTCAGTTTACCCAACTCATCGACAGTATTACAGGTTTGTCCGCCGATACTCCTACCACTTCAAAACGGCAGATTGACACCGAAATTTCCATGGCCAGCGGTAAAACCGTGGTTATTGGCGGACTCATCCGCGATGACAAGATCACCATCGAAAATAAAATCCCTCTGATTGGCGATATCCCATTGATCGGCAATCTGTTCAAATTCCAGCGCGACCGCCTGCAAAAAACCAATCTGCTGCTGTTCATAACTCCCTACGTTCTGAGCAGCCAGTCGGACCTGGCAAACGTTACCTTAAGGAAGCAGAATGAGATCGCGCCGGAACTGGGCCAACGGGTTAATGACAAAAACATTGAAAACGAGGATATATTAAAATCTATTTGGCGTTAAGCGACTCCGCGATGGACAGTTGGTAATATAAGCATGGTGCGTACAGAATCAATAGGGCAAATTTTACTACGCCAGACGGCTCTCACCGCCGAGCAGCTCGATCAGGCTCTACGCCTGCAGCAGACACGCCGGCCCCGGCAGGAACTCGGCCGAATACTTATCGAAGAGGGCTTCATCATGCCCACTCAACTCTATCAGGCCCTGGCCACGCAGTGGGACATCCCTTATTTGGATGCCATCTCTCCGGATGATCTCAAGGACGAATTGGTAAAACAACTACCGCTCGAATTCCTCAAAAAACATTCCATGGTGCCGATCACCGATAAACAACAGCACGTTACCATTGCCGTTGCCGACCCTCTTAACACAGAGGCTTATGATGCGGTATCGAATCTGCTCGGACGTTATTGTCCGAGAGTTATATGTCCGCCCGGAGAAATCGAACAGGCCATCAGCCGTTGTTACTATCACGAACTTGATCCAAACAGCCGGGACGATAATAAAAAAACAGAAAAACGCTTTCCCGCCGCCAGCCCCGCAAACACGACGGGCCAGACCAGACTGGAGGACTTGCTTAACATTGACCGGCAAACGCCTATCGTCAAACTGGTCAATACTATTTTGTTCCAGGCGGTCAATAATCGGGCCAGTGACATTCACATTGAACCTTACGAAAACGAAGTAAAAATCCGTTTTCGGGTCGATGGCGTACTGCACGATGTCTTCACTCCAGTCAAAAGCCAGGTTGCCGCTTTGATCTCACGCCTGAAGATCATGGCCAATCTCAACATCGCCGAGCACCGACTGCCACAGGATGGTCAAAGCCGAATCAGGATCGGCACAAAGGAACTGGACATTCGCGTCTCGATTATTCCCACTTCCGGCGGAGAACGCGTCGTCCTGAGACTGCTGGATAAAGGCGGGCATGGACTGACACTGGAGCAAATCGGTTTCGCTCCGGACATTAAGGATCGTTTCAAAAACCTGATCCATTCTCCGCACGGCATCATTTTGCTGACCGGCCCTACCGGCAGCGGCAAAACCTCTTCGCTTTATTGCGCCATCAACGAACTCAACACGCACGAGCGAAACATCCTCACTGTGGAAGACCCTATCGAATACCAGTTACCCGGGGTGGGCCAAATGCAGGTAAAGCCCAAGATCAATCTTAACTTTGCCAACTGCCTGCGACATATTCTCCGGCAGGACCCCGATGTCATTATGATCGGCGAGATCCGCGACATCGAAACTGCACAGATCGCCATTCACGCCTCGCTCACCGGACATCTGGTCCTCAGTACCCTGCACACCAACGATTCCGCTTCCGCCGTTTCCCGGTTGGCCGATATGGATATCGAACCGTATCTGATCTCCTCATCGCTGATCGCGATAATGGCTCAGCGACTCTTACGGGTCATTTGCCCGGATTGCAAAACTCCATGTACGACCGAGCACAATCTGCAAAACCTTACAGACTCTCACCAGGAGTATATGGATACGCAATTTTACACGGGCGCCGGATGCGATCGGTGTTTCCAAACCGGCTACTTCGGCAGAACCGGGATATTCGAACTGCTGGTAGTCGATGAAGACATAAAAGAACTGATCGCCAGGCAGGCCCCGGCCCACGTTATCAAAGGAACAGCCCTCAAAAAAAACATGCGCACTTTACGCGACGACGGTTTGCGTCAGGCCATGGCCGGCGTTACCACGCTCGAAGAAGTATTAAGGGTCACCCAGGACAAAACTACTCCGGATATAAGGACCACCGAACATGTCCCAACCGGATCATAACAACATGGACAAATTCTGCCGTGCTTCTCAAAGCGATCAACCGCCGGTGGTCACCATAATTGACCCACCTGTCCGCTATGACGTTGACGCCGGAGAAGAAAATACAGATGTATTTTCCAGTCCCCATCCCGTTCCTGAAGATACTTGCCCCAACGGCAATAAACTGGATTCATCCGCCGGACCTGCCGACGAAACTGACTCGACCGGAAGGATCAAACCCAGGGACCTTTGCGTAATCACCAGGCAGTTGGCCACACTCTTACACGCCGGTATGCCGCTTGTACCTGCACTGGCGGCCATCACCGAACAACTCCAGGTGCCCGGCAAAAACACCCACGCAAACCTAAAAGCTCAGATAATCCAACAGATCACCGATCGCGTCAGAAACGGTGCTTCGCTGGCTGACGCTTTACGCAAACATCCCGGCACATTCTCCAACCTGTTTATTAATATGGTCTATGCCGGCGAGACTGGCGGCGTCCTCGAAGAAGTACTTGTAAAGCTGGCCGATATGCTGGAAAAACGAACCAGACTTATCGGCAAGGTCAAAGCCGCCCTTACCTATCCCGCCCTGATGACCGTTGCCGCCGTCGGCGTGGTTATCTTTCTGATGGCGTTTGTCGTTCCCGGCATCGCCAACATATTCCTCGATATGAACCATTCGCTTCCCTGGCCGACCACTATGCTCATTTGCATCAGTACATTTCTCAAAACCTATCTGCTGCTGATCGTCATTATTGTTTGTATTTTTATCTTTGCCGTCGGCAGTTACCTTAAAACCGAAACAGGCAAAATGAAATGGGATCGGTTTAAGTTGAAACTGCCTCTGGCAGGTCAGCTATTTCTCAAAATAGAAACCATACGCCTGACACGCACCTTGGGCATAATGATCTCCAGCGGCATCCCCATCCTGGAGGCCCTCGATATCGCCAAAGGAGTCGTCCAAAACAGCTTCATCGCCGCTGCGATGAATGACCTCGCTGATAACATCGGCAAAGGAAACGCCATCGCCGATTCGATCAAAAAAACCGGCTTGTTCCCGCCCATTATCTACCACACCATCTCTATCGGCGAAATGAGCGGAAACGTCGATGAACAGCTTATCAATATTGCACAGGTATATGATAATGAAATAGAATTAACCGTCCGATCTCTCACCTCGGTGATCGAACCGGCGGTCTTACTGATAATGGGTCTGGTGGTCGGCTTTATCGTACTGGCCATGCTGCTGCCCATATTCGAGATCAACCAGATGATTTAACGGAGTTAGAAAAAATGAAAAATTACCATCAACAAACAGCAAAAGCGTTCACCCTGCTCGAACTTATGATCGTCATAGTAATCATGGGTATGTTGGCAACAATCGTTATGCCCAAGATACTAAACCGACCCGAACAGGCCCGGCGCACCAAGGCCACCGTGGAAATCAAAAACATTGAAGCGGCACTCGCGCTGTTCAACACCGACACCAGGCGATTTCCCACAACATCAGAGGGATTGGCGATCTTGGCATCAGAATCCAACCTCTCGATCGAAGGCTACCAGCCGGACGGATATCTCCCCAGGGTCCCTGTCGATCCATGGGGAAAACCTTATATTTACATCAGCCCGGGTGTACATGGCAAAAATTACGATCTGGAATCTTATGGCAAAGACGGTGAAGACGGCGGCGCCGGCGACGACGCCGACATCGAAAACTGGAACATCAATTAGTTACTGTTACCCAAACAAAAACTTGTCATCCACGCAAGGTAACCTGTCATTCCCGCGAAGGCAGAACACTAAGCGAAGCGGAGAGCCACAATGGCGAATCCAGTATTTTGGCGCAAAAACAATGCCTTCACACTTATCGAAGTCATAGCCGCCCTGGCGGTCGTAGCCATCGCTATGGTTGCGCTTATACGTCTGCACCTTATCAGCATCAACATGACCGACAGTACCGACGTAAGCACCCAGGCCACATTACTGGCCCAGGAAAAAATGACCGCTGCTTTGTCGGACGCCTTGTCTGACCGCCCCACCGTCTCCCAGAGTGGCGCCATCCGACAGAACAACCGGCAATTCAATTGGCAAAGTCAAATCACCGACCTCCATCTGCCGCAATTGGACGGCAGCGATCTCACCGGGCTACGCCGCCTCCGTATGGATGTCAGTTGGAAACAGGGCCACCATGACAAACACGTAACCCTGACCACCTATGTTGCCAAACAAAACTAACCATGAAAAGACAAACTCAAAAAAATATCAGGAACACCGGCTTCACACTGATTGAGATCACTATATCCATCGCGATCCTGATGATCATAGTCTCGGTTGTGTACGGAACCTATTTCGCCACCTCCCAATCGGTTCTTCGATGCAACAGAAAGATAGTCCGCTCCACCGACGCCCGCTCGGTTCTGACCAGAATGACACGCCAGATACGATGTGCCTACCGACGAACCGCACCCCAAAAAGCTCCAACCGTATCATCCATAAATCATACCCAATCTGTCAGCCCGGACGATTCTCCCACTTACCTGGCCGGCGACGCCGCCGACAACGACGGCATAATCCTGCGCCTCATCACTACCGCCCCGATATTTTACGAACAAGATTCATACAGTGGACTTTTCGAAGCTGCCTACAAATATGATTCCATACAAGGCATCCTGTTTTATTCTCAGCGAAAATATATACCCGAACAAAAAAACAGTACCGCCGAGAGCGAAACCTGGCTGCCAATTGCCGAAAACGTCGAATCAATAGAATTGTCTTTTTACGACGGTCGCCGCTGGCACGATCAATGGAACTCACGGGACGACGGCAAACTGCCGCACGCAGTCAAAATAAACATTGTTTTTGCTGACGAAAATTCCGGCTCGACCAGCTTTTCCACCGCCGCCTATGTAAATTGTCACCAGCCGGCCCAAGTATATATCGCTCAACAGAAACCGTAATAAAAAATATGAAGCACGAACACAAACATATAGCACATAACCGGGGTTTTGTACTCATAACGGTACTATTGATAGTGGTTTTATTGACAGCCCTGCTATTGGAGTTCAACTATGCTTCACGCACGCATCTGCAGGCCGCTGACAGTTTCTCTACTCGTCTGCAGGCCCTGAATTGCGCCAGGGCCGGATTGAATATCGCCATTGCCGCCATAAATAAAAACCCCGACATTCGCACCAACCGCACTTTACGCGGTATGCTCGCGGGCTTATCTGTTTATGATATTGACCCCGGCCGATGCAGCCTCGAGCTTACCGAAGAAAACGGTAAAATAAACATCAATATGCTCAGGGACCGCAGCGGCCGTCTCGACCAGGTCAGAATCAATCAACTATTGCGACTGATCGATCTGCTCAATCAGAACATACGCAAACACTCCAATTGTCCGCTCATCGGTTACAGTCTCGCTCCCGCCATTATCGATTGGACCGATCCTGACGAGCAGGTTACAGTCTTGCCTTTTGTAAGTCGTGAAAACATCGGAGCCGAGTCGGACTATTACAAGACCACGCCGACCCCCTGCAAGTGTAAGAATCAGCCTTTCGAAATCCTTGAAGAACTTTCATTGGTCAGAGGTATGACCGCTGAAATCCTTCACGGCAAAACCCTCAAAAACAATGAAGCCTTCCAAAACGATGGACCCTTCCAGAACGATGGACCCTTTCAGAACGACGAACAAAATTCAACCGACGCCCTTAGCGATTATCTAACCGTCTGCGGCGACGGAAAAATCGACATCAATTGTGCCCCGGCCCTGGTGATTCAATCGCTTTCCGAACATATCGATCCGGCCTTGGCTCAGATGGTTGTCGATCAGCGAAAGGACCAGCCGTTTTCCAGCATTGCACAACTGCGGGATTTCCCCGGTCTCTCGTCCGTCGCGATTCCTGCCATAGCCGAAATGCTAACTACAGATCCCACAGACAGATACTACAAAATAACAGCTTCCGGCAGTGTAAACCAAATTTGCGCGACTATTACCGCCATAATTAAAACAAACTCAGTCTCTCAAAATACCGAAATAATACTGTATAAGGAATTGTAAAATTGTGCGCAAAATAGTCGAGAAATGTATCATATACAGATCAGTATCTACCCTGTATGGTGCCGGCCCTTGCCGGTTTGGTACCGGTTTTTACCTGTTTGGTGCCGGTTTTTGCCGGTTTGAGGGCGTTTTGTTATAGGTTTGTGATGACTAAAAGATGTATCGGCATAGATTTCGACAGTTTCGGTCTTTGTGCGGTCCAGATGGCTCGTAACGGTGACCGGTTCCGTATGGAAAAGGTGTTCAGTTGCCCTATGCGCCGGGAATCCGATTCGCCCGTACAGTTGCTCCAGTCACTTCTCGGCCGAGGCGGTTTTGACAAACGCGGGGCCGTGGCTGTTTCCATGTCCCATAATGGTATCTTCTTCCGCACCATCCAAAACGGCGGTTCGACCGATAAATCGACCGAAACGAAGAAAAACACCGCTGCCAGGAACGATTTCCCTATATCTGCCGAACAAATCATCACCGCTAACTGTTTGCCCGGCAGTGATTTGCGAAGCAGAAAAACCACGCTTGAAATCGCGGTCAGCAGAAAATCGCTGAACTGCCGGATCGAGACAGTGCGGCAGGCGAAGATGCGATGTGAGCACGTGGATGGGCCGGTTTTCGCCGTTTACGCGGCCGTGGCGGTTAACCATCCTGAGATTGCCTGCGGGACGGCTATAGTTGTTTATACGGATCATTCGCACATAATCATAGCTGTTACGGAAAATAACGACATTCTTGCAGTCCGCAATATTCCCAATTCCGGCGGAGCCGAAACCGATAACGGTGGCAACTCAGATGAGATGGCTTCATTACTGCTGCGGGAGACAGAACTTACGTGGAGAGCGGCATTTGGCAAAAAAATTCCGGAAAATACCAACCTGGTTTTGGCTGGTCAGATAAGCCAGGATGCGGAAGTGATCTCAGCCTTGCAGCAGGCACTTGCCTGCCGGGCTACAGTTATGAACTTGTCGGCAAATATCGATTGTTCCGATGTTTCCGAGATGAGCTATAAGTACGTAATTGCGCAAGGGTTAGCTCTGCGTGTCCTGGCGCCCAGGGATACTATCGGCATCAATCTGATCAAAGCGGCCCGGGACAAGACCGACAAGAATATCGATATCAAGAAACATGTCGTGGTCTCGCTGGTGCTCGTGGCGGCCCTGGCGGGTGTTTGGCTGACCGGTCTGTTTGTACGTAAGTTGCGTCTGGAAAAGGACTACGAGAATATCAGGCAGCAGGGACGATTGGTATTTCAACAGACCGTGCCGAGCGAGCAAACGATTGTCAATGAACTGGCTCAACTGGATAGTCACTTACAGACGCTGCGGAGGGACTATGAGTATCTGGAACCCCTTGTGGGGACAGGAGTTAACCCAGTAGCGGTGCTGCACGCAATTTCGGTAAATACGCCGAGGGAACTGAAGGTAAGTATTGAAAACCTCTCGATTACCGGGCCGATGGTGCGGATCAGTGCGGTTTGTAATGATTTTGAGACTGCCAATCGCTGGCGGAATATACTGCGGAAGGTGCCGCAATTCGTTTCTGTAGAAGTAGTTAGCGAGCCTGCGAGAGAACCGGACAGTGATTCGATTAGTTTTGAGATATCTATAAGGACGGAGCGATAATAATGCGTATCTCCAGTAGGGAAAAGCAGTTATCTATCGGATTGGCGGTTTTTGTGGGGACAGTGACGTTCTACATGGTGTTGGTAAAGCCGAGCGTGGCACGGCTGGAGACACTGGAGCGGGTGGTGCCGGAAAAGCTCGTCGCCCTGCAAGAGTTGCAAAGTCAGTGCAGACAATATGTTACGTTGCAAGAGCGGATCGGTAAACTGCAGGAACAGATCGCTTCTGGGCCAGGCGATTTTATGTTGCTGTCTTTTCTGGACGGCTTGGCCGAGGAACTCGAGCTTAAGGATAATGTGGTTATGAAGGGCGAAACCCGCAAACTGGATGCGACCTATACGGAGGCGACCGTTACCCTTGAATTGCAACATGTTACTCTCAAAGAGCTTATGGAGTTTCTTTCGCGTTTACGCAGCGAGAATTCGCTGGTTACGATCAGTAATCTCAATATCAGCAGAGGGGATACCGGCGGTACGGACCTGCTCAATTCGACGGTTCATGTCTCGCATTTGAGGATCGGCTCATAGGTCAATTGAGTCCGAAAAATCGATGTAAGTGCTTATTTTTGGTTCGGGGAAATTGATGTAACTCCTTATTTTTCGTCAGTGGAAATGCGCATAAGTGCTTATTTTACGTTGTTGGAATTGATGTAAGTGCTTATTTTTGCATAGCGATTGTAACGATTAGGCAAGATGGGTAAGAAAAAACCGCGAAATTCGGCGAAATTTGGATGAATTCCGATGAAAAGTGATGTGGTTTGTACCATGTTTGTACCTACTTTTCACCCACTTCTTAACAGAAGTGGGTGAGTAAATGGGTAGATGAGTAAATGAGTAGATGAGGGGAAGAAAGAGGGCGGACCACTTGGGGGCGCGAACTTGGAGGGAGGCGGAGTTGGAGGGATCGCGAACTTGGGGCGGTTGCCAACAGAATTGTTGGCAACAGGGTTGTTGGAATATTGCGTAGTCGGATGGGAGAGAGTGGAGGGGTCGGAGGTCGGCGGGGGAGAAAACAGGAGGTGAAAGGTCGGGATTTTGGTTGACATCTTGGGCGTGGCGTGGTAGAAGAGTTGTGAGTTGGGGGAAGACATAGAGCATGGACGGGAAATGAGAAAGTAAAGGTATAAAAGGAGAAAAGAAAGAGGATTTCTGGCCTGTTTTGTGTTTCCGGGCCTGTACCTAGTTTTCCTGGAGAGTACAACCAGCTAATGTTGTCAACAAGATAACTGTTAAAAGTGTGGGGATGTAAGTGCTTCTATGGCAAAGAGTTATGTTTTTGGCTTAACAAAAATTGATTTCAATGATAGTGTGATTAAATGTTTTGTTTTATTTGTTTTGATGTTAAACATCAAAACAAATAAAACAAAACATTTAATCACACTATCGCGATATTGGGACTTTTGGCGGCGGCAGTCGATTTTAGGCTTTCCGACTTTACTTCTAACCTATAACGTACGTTCTGACCGATATTGGTTCCAGTGGTGTTGATGTTTTTATGTTTTGCCTATTGCTTTTATAAGACAGATGTGCTAGGATATGAGGATAAGGAGTTTTGATTATGTTGGGTAAACGTAACATGAGGGATAGTATAGGTTATGTTACCTTGGGACTCTTTAGTCATGCCTTGCTTGATGAACTTTTGGAAGCAAAAAGCAAACCAGATATTGTTCCCGAACGTAAGAAAATGATAGAACTAGCAAGAGAGTCTCTCCTCGCGGTTGATTCACCTGAAAAAATAACTAAGCGTTCACGTTTCGCTGATCTTGTTTTTCAAAATTATCAAGAGATTACCACCCTTCGTAGTGTGCTCAATCCCCAAGGGATTTTTAAAAGCAGCGAGGAAGCGGAAGAAGCTTTAAATATTATTCTTGGAGATAAAACAGATCGGGAAAAAAGAGGCCAGCATATTGAAAAGACAATAGGGTTTTTCCGTGAACTTGCCAAGAAGTCTATAATAAATGCAGAGACACCGGAAGAACGAGTGCCCCCGGGGGTGAGACAGGTTGCGTCATCAAGCAGTTTTGCACAATTATACAGCGGCTTATAAGCTTGTTTCTTCCCTAAAAGAAATCATATCAAAAAGCCGAGCCGATAATTCCTATCCTAAATATTCAGATCAATTTCTCCTTTTCTGCCAACGTACGGCTGACGATACCCTTAGGTATCTCGAGAAGTCCGGTAATCCTAAAACCGCTAAACTAGATTTTGATATACTTATTTCTAAACTATCCGCGATTAGGCAAGGTTGGGAGCTACTCCACACTTTTATAAAACCGGTTCTCGATGCAGATAGCTTAAAGGTACCTTATTCGTTAATTCAATTTCTCAGCGAACACACCGGGAAACTGAGTGTGGTTAAGGGAACAAAAATTGTCATAGAATCAAACCCGGAGTTGAACTATTTCCAGCATCGTCATACTGAGCTTATAATAGCAATTAAATTTCTTCTAATTTTGATAGGAGAACCGGAGAATTTGACCGAAAGAGTCAAGATTAAGCGTTTAGGTTTTCTTGGTTTGCCCTATTCACAATCTAAAAGTCTATTTATGAATTGCCTTCTATACCATGAAATTGGCCATTTTATAGCCGAAGAAGCGGGTGTTTTTTCCACAAAGATACGTAAAGATACGAAGGGGAAACTTGAACCCTTATTCGAGGAATATACGGAATGGGCCGGAAACATAATTTTAGTGTGGATGGAAGAACTTTTTGCTGATCTTGTGGCAGTTAAACTTTTGGGACCGGCATACACTTTAGCCTACATGGAATTATATCGCTCGGTTATTGATTTGTCTTCAGATCAAATTTTAGAATTTGATATTGATCACCCTTGTGCCCCCTTAAGATTTCGGGAACAAGTTAAAGCTCTTAAAAAAGATAAATGGGAACAACACATTAAGTTAGAGCAGTGGGAGAGACTTAAAGGGGTATCACGATCAAAGGAGAGTGCATATAAGTCTTCGCTTATATTACATATTAATGATCCTTACATGGTGAAAATATGGCAAGGTCTAATTAAGTTTTTCTGCCGCCCCGATATAATAAAAACAGTTCATGATTTAGCGGATGAATTTGTAGAGGGTAGGGAAAACCCGTGCGAACATTTTATAAAATCTGCTGAAAGAATACAAGAATGCCTTGAGCATGGAATTGTACCTTCATTTGCCGGGAAAAATGGTGACATGCCCCATCCAACCGCTATTATTAATGGCGCCATGTTTTTTTGGCTTTCTGGAATGGACGATCTTTATCAGATAGTCCCAAGTATTCACAAAGAGAAAGTAAAGGATAGAGTTGCATTAGAACAACGTGTTGAAATGTGGTGTATGAAGGCGATAGAAGATTGGCTAATAAAAAGAAAATAAAAACTGAAAGACAAGTTGGGGTTCTTACCAAAAAGGATATAGAGGATCGACTCGAAAAACAGATTTTTGAACCTTCGTCCTTGATAATTACGCCATATCCAAAAGGCATTGATAGCGATTCAATTGACTTAGGGCTTGGAAACCATTTCTTTGTTCCTCGAGGGCACCGAACACCTTGTTTTGTTCCGGGTCTCACTAATCCTTTGCATTTGTATTCTGAACAATATATTCCGATGGGATATTATCTGGTTCTCCCTGCCCATCATACTGTTTTGGGATCTACCTTAGAGTATATTAAATTGCCTTCAGATGTTTCTGGTGAAATTCTTACAAAATCTTCCTGGGCACGGACATTTATAACTATAGAAACTGCCCCATGGATTCATCCCTTGTACAGAGGTTGCCTAACGTTAGAAATCGCTAACGTTTCCAATACCCCTGTTGTTCTCTATCCTGGAGTTAAAATTGCTCAATTGGTATTATTGAATACGATGCGTGATATTGCGAAGAAGAATAAAGATGAAATAGAAGGAACCTACTTTGGCCCTGTGCGACCCGAGCCAGCAATATTAAAGAAACCAAGAGAAGCTCTTTCGGATCTTGGGATAAGTAGAGAAGATGTTACGTATCCCTTGGATGAATATTTTGATCATGAAGAATACCAGGAGTATGTTGCTAATTCTTTAAGGGAACAGGGATACAAAGTTGAATCACCTTAGCTCTGCAATCACGTTTTCAGGGTTCGGGTAGATGTTAGGCGGATTCAACTCGTAAGAGCGATGAATGTTAGACGATTGTACAACAATGAGTTGACGCCAAGAAAAAACGTTCGGGGGCTCCAGTTGGGAAATCTCCCGATCTTACATCGTGGGCTCGTATATCGACAGGATAAATTGCGGGCATGGCCGAGGCGGCGGAAGATGGATTGGCTATCGCGGCTCTGGGCTTGGCTTCGTGTCCTGCTTTCGCTGGAATGACAGAGGGGGGCGGGGATGACAGGAAGAGATTGCCGCGTCGCTGCGCAAAATTCGCGTGGGCTAAGAGCCCACTCTACAAAACTGAACGGTTACAAAAGTACAATGTCCCCTTTTCTTCCCACAAGACCTATGAAAAATGCAAAATCGCATAAAAAGAACTCTGTAAAGAGGCTACAATCTCTATAATAATAACAGATCGAGTACAACAGGCAAACCACCGAGCCAGAAAGTCGCGGTTGACTTGTTGCAAACATTGCAATATTATAGCCATAGTTTTCATTAATGTTCTACGAGAAGGTGAAATGAATGATTAAAAAACCTTATGAACGATTTGAGCAGTCGGAGTTGATTCTGAGAGACGAGTTGGCGATTGATCGCACCTTATTATCAAATGAACGGACGCTTCTGGCGTACCTGCGGTCCGCAGCGGCCATGATGATTGCAGGCGTGTCGATTATTCATTTCTCAGGTGAGGGTTGGTTCCGCGCGATAGGCTTTGCATGCATTCCTGGGGCTCTTTTGACTTCGCTGATTGGACTGCTTCGATTCCGGAAGATGGACAAAGCTATTTCAATTGTCCGAAATCAGTCGAAAAAGAAGTTAACAACCGGTAACGCATCTGTAGGACCAACATATCCAAATGATAAGCAATAAGGCGTATGTATGGAGGGACACCTATTTTTATCTGATTTGCCTTTGTTTTTTTAGGCATGGGAAAGCTTGGAATTGTCTTTTGTGATTGAGATAATGGGATAGTGGAGACAAGGCCACCACCCCCACGACAATTCGTCGCCTTCAACTGGTTATCCCTGGCAGGTTGTACCTGGACAGAGCCTACTTCCGTTTGGCCAGCCGATACTATTCTTGTCGATGGTTCAATTACTGAGATAGGCACCTTTTCCACCAGGTGTTGGCGTAAAATCTGAACTTTCTGTTGGGCCGAGAATTTCCTACGGTCGGTCTTCATAGACATCTCCTTTGGCAAATCATAAAGATTAACTAAATTTCAGGAAATGTCCAATTCCGACTGAAGCATCACATCGTGACAGTGAGTGATGGAAGACACAAGGGCGGGAGATAGACCCCTGCCTTCGCAGGGGTGACAGTTGTTCGCAGGGGTGACAATTGTTCGCAAGGGTGACAATTGTTCGCAGGGGTGACAGTTGTTCGCGGTGGTGACAATTGTTGGGTGGGGGGTGGTTTTTTGATCTTTTGGGTCAGGGGTTTTCGCAAAGGATGCCGGTTTTTTACTGTTTTTAAGGCGAAATAATTGGGAATTACCACAGATTTTTGATTTTTCTTAAAGCAGATTTTTTTCTTGCTTTTTCTTTTTAGATCGTGTTACAATGATGGGTTATTGTATATTAGGGGATATGATTGAGAAGAATATGAACATAGAAACTATACGGAATGTTGCGATTATCGCCCACGTTGACCATGGCAAGACCACCCTGGTCGATCAGTTGTTGTACCAGTCTGGAATGTTCCGCGACGATGACCTTGATAAGCTGGCCGGCGGGCAACACGGTTTGATTATGGATTCCAACCCACTGGAACGAGAGCGTGGGATTACGATACTGAGTAAGAACTGCGCGGTTCAATATACCAATTCAGAGGGGATTGAATACAAGATTAATATTATCGACACGCCTGGGCACGCCGATTTTGGCGGAGAAGTGGAACGTGTGTTGAAGATGGTCGATGGGGTACTGCTGTTGGTGGATGCCTTCGAAGGTCCCATGCCTCAAACTCGTTTCGTGCTGAATAAGGCGATGGGGTACAAACTGCGGCCGGTCCTGGTGGTTAACAAGATGGATCGTGCTGACGCCCGGCCCAATGATGTGGTCAATGAGGTTTTCGATCTCCTGGTTCAGTTGAATGCCGACGATGACACCCTGGACTTTCCGATTATTTACGCCTCGGGCAAAGAAGGGTGGGCAACGACCAACCTCGAAGATCCATGCGACGATATGCGTGCGGTGTTCGACGCGATCATCAATCATGTTCCATGTCCAGACGTTTCCTGCGATGCACCGGCACAGATGATGGTGGCTTCGCTGGAATATTCGGATTACGTGGGGCGAATCGCGATCGGTCGGTTAGTGGCAGGGCAATTCACGCAGGGGCAACCGGTTACCGTTATCGACAGGCAAGGGCGACACACTCAACAAAAGATCATGCAAATCCACCAGTTCTATGGTCTTGGTAAAAAGCAGGTCGAGACGGTCAAAGCCGGTGATATTTGCGCGATATCGGGATTGGACCCGGTAGATATCGGCGATACGATATCCTGCCCTGAGAGGCCGAGCCAGCTTCCGATTGTGGCCGTTGACGAACCAACCATGCACACGACGTTCCGTGTCAATGACGGTCCCTTCGCTGGGCGAGACGGGCGACTCGTAACAAGCCGAAAAATCGGGGAACGGCTGGATAAAGAGCTTCAGCATAACGTCGCGTTAAAGGTCGAGCGTGGCTCAGCGTCGGATGAGTTCATTGTTTCCGGGAGAGGGCTGATGCACCTTGGGATACTACTGGAAAATATGCGACGCGAAGGTTTTGAACTTTGCGTAGGCAAACCGAACGTGATTATCCGGGAGATCGACGGCATACGCCATGAACCGATCGAGCTGTTGGTGGTTGATTGTCCTTTCGACTGCAAGAATTCCGTTATGAGTCTGTTGGGAGAGAGGCGATGCGCAATTGTACGGATGGACGCCAAAAGCGGGACCAGTGATTTTGTTCACATGGAATTTTTGATTCCGTCGCGTGGGATTTTCGGACTGCATGGACGAATGCTCAATGCCACGCAGGGTCGCGCCGTCATGCACCACACTTTTGAGAAATACGAACCCATGCGAGGTTCGATCCCCCAGCGTCAAAGCGGAGTGATCATCGCCACGCAAATGGGGCATGTTACATCCTATGCTCTTGACGCTTTGTATGATCGCGGTGTATTTTTTGTCAAACCTGGTGACCAGGTTTTCGAGGGCCAGATTGTAGGCGAACACTGTAAAGATAACGATATTAGTGTCAACATCGTTAAAGCGAAACATCTTACCAACATTCGTGCGGCCGGCAAAGACGATTCGGCCAAAGTGCGGCCAATGCGTCAAATGAGCCTGGAAGCAAGCCTGGAATATATACAGGATGACGAACTGGTGGAGATATGCCCGAGTACGATTCGGCTGCGTAAACGGATGCTTAAAGAGGCAGATCGACGGCGAGAAACCCGTAAAGGTCACAGTTAGGGCCACCCGACGGATGGGGCTACGTTGAGCGTTGGTGAGGCAAGGCGGGTTGTTCGAACGTGATTGGTATGGTTTACCAGTGGTTTTGGTGGATGCGGTCGGTTTTGAAGCGGTTGGATGGTGGTTTGGTTTCGGCGGGTCGGCCCAGGGCAATCAGCGAAAAAGGTACAGTGTTGTCTGGCATTTGCAGGAGTTTTTTAATGGCGTCGATTCGCTGGGGGCGGGGGTGAATGCCAAGCCAACAGGCGCCGAGGCCGAGAGCGTGGGCGGCGATGAGGATATTTTGGGTGGCGGCGGCGCAGTCCTGGGTCCAATAGTCAGCGGTTTGGTCCTTTTCCAAATTGTGGTCGGCGCAAACGCACAGGGCTAATGGCGTCTCCATGAGCATCCGGGCGTAAGGGTGTATTTCGGGGATTTGGTCGAGGATTTGGCGGTCTTTAATTACGATGAAATGCCAGGGCTGTTCGTTGTGAGCACTTGGGGCGCTCATGGCGGCCTGTAATAACTGTTCGAGCAGATCGTCGGGGATCGGCTGATCGGTGAACCGGCGGATACTGCGACGGGAAAGAATAGCTGCTAATGCGTCCATGGTTTGGCTCCGTTCGATTTTGCGGCTACAAAAAGTCGTGGAATAACGCTTGCCGACAGGATAGCCAAGATTTGTTTTTTTTGCAATGATAATTTTGTGGCGGTTGGGGTGGTTCTTTCGGGTGGAATGGCGGTACATGGGCGCGGGTGGTTCGGCGGATTCGTTCGGTTGGTTTTGCTACAGTGGATTTTGGCAAGTTGCCGATAGAGATACTGTAGGGTTGGGTGTGCGCTGATATTGAAGTTTGTACCATGTGGAAGATCGAGAATGGGCATGGGCCAAGCGAAGTCGAAAGGTTTTGATAGTGCATAAAAGGCGCAAGAAGCGGTTTTTTGTCAAAGCGACTATTTTATTAGTGCTGGCAGGTGGTGTTATGGTTGGGTGGGGGCCGAGCCTGGTCAAAAGTGAGGCGTTTGGCCAAATATATCAGTACATTATCTATGACCGTATTTTGCTGCCTGTTTATTTGACGCTGACGACGCCGGAGGAGAACATCCGCACAACCAGGCTGCCTGTTTATGAGCTTCAGATCAAGGGGAAATATATCGACGAGCTCAATGCCGATATTACCGTTCCGGAGCCGTCGGCCGAGGCGGGACGGCCTTTGGACGATGGTCCGATTAATAAGTTGCCGCCCTCGTGCATGGAGTATAAGCCGGCGGTGTTTCGACATAATGGTCTGCGATACAGGGTTCAGGTACGTTATCGTGGAGATAATTATTGCCATTTTCTGGGGCCTGCGAAATCGTGGCGTGTCAAGTTCAAGAAGAGCGACCGCTTTGAGAATCAGCGATTGATCAATCTGATCAATCCCAAGCGAAAAACGATGACGACCTCGCATCTGGGTTACGCGCTGGCAGAGAAGATCGGTCTGCTGGCGCCGCGATCTCATTTGGCGCATTTTGTCGTTAACCGGGCATACGAAGGCGTTTCACTGTTTGTCGAACAGATTGACGAGTATTTTATGATTAACCACGGCCTGGCTGAAGGCAATATTTACTATGGCGAGCAGAGAGGGATATGGCAGGACCCGAACTTGTGGGACAGGCGTGTCATCAGTGCGGAAAACCCGGATAAGAACAGTCCGGATGAGTTGGAGAGGTTTCTGCGTACAATACAGCTTGAGAGCGATGAGGATTTCAAGCGGGGGATCGGTAAGATTCTCGATGTGGATTACTGGATGAGTGTTTTTTCGCATTCGCTTCTGACGGCTGATTTTCACCGGGATAATTTTCATAATCACAAGTATTATTATGATCCCACATGCGGTTTGTTCCGAACGATTATCTGGGATCCTTCCGGTTATGGGTGGTCGCAGGAGAACTGCGCTGCGACATCAGATATAAAACTGAATATGGCGTCCAATACTCTGAGCGGAAGGATGCTACAAATTCCTGAGTTTGCGGAACGAAAGAATATTCGTCTTTATGAGTTGTTGAGCGGCGTTTGTTCTCTGAAGGAACGGTTGGCGTATTATGACGAACTGTATAAGTTGATTAAGGAGGATGTGTATTGTGATATGCGTAAAGATTATAACTACGGCGCACCTGTTCGGCTATACAGCAATCGGGCGTTCGAGGAAAAGATGCGTCATCAGCGGGAATGGATTTGCGTACATACGGAGGAGCTGCTGCGTCAACTGGATATTTCGGATTGTCTAATCTGTCCGGATAAGGCGTTTGAGCCGCATCCGGTTGGTAATACGGGTGAAAAGGCGGTTGCCTCTTATTTGTTTTTTAACAGCGGTGAATGCGGTGTTCGATTGTCAGCCGTTCGTTTGTACCCAACGGTTATGGGAGATCGAGGTGACGATTTACAGATGGGCTCGAAGTCGGATGAGCCACGACAAGGTAAAGTCGCAGACTCGAACGCGATTGGTATAATGCCGGCCGAGGGGGTATCGGAAGGTGTTTGCCGGCAATATTGTCTTTATTACGACAGCAACAATAATCAGCGGATCGACGCGGCGGATATGCTGCTGGATACTGCCAGCTGGGCGGAAGGCGGGGAGTCGATTTTGTTTTCTTTTGATCAGCCGCTGCTGCCGGGGCGCAAGAAAGTGCCATCACCAGACACGTTTATAAACAGGAACCGTTATCTGCCCTATAACCTGGTCCATCAGTATGCCTGTCACCGGTTGATGGTTTCTGTTTCGGGTAATCAAGGGCAGGTGTCGTCTGGAAATGTTCCGGGTGATTATTTTCGTCCCCTTGGCGGGAACGATATCAAGGCGGAAATCGCGGTGACGGGGCGTGATGTCGCGGTTAAGGCGTCGGCAGCGGGGCCGGGGGAGTATGTGAAAGGCGCTTTGCCTTTCGATGTCGAGGCTGAGTCTCGAATCACGGGGACGGTTGTCTGGGGGCCGGGCGTTCATCAGGTTGACGAAGATATGATATTGCCGCGGACGACCCAGCTTATTATCAAGCCCGGGAGTACGGTGCAATTCGGGCCGGGCGCGTCGTTGCTCTGTTATGGTCCGGTGCTGGCGGAAGGTTCGGCGCAAGACCCTATTATTGTCTGCGCGGCTCAACAGGATAAGCCCTGGGGAGTGTTTGCGTTGCAGGGTAAGGGTGCGAGTGATAGTCGATTCGTTCATTGCCGTTTCAGCCAGGGTCGCGATGACTGGCTGGATAACGTATTTTATTCCGGGATGCTCTGTGCCTATAACTGTGATGTGACAATTGAGAATTGTCTTATCACCAAGGCATACGGCGATGACGGCGTTAATTTCAAATTCTCGGACAACGGTTCGGTTCGGCAGACGGTTTTTCGCGACAATAGCGCCGATGCTCTTGACCTGGATTTTTCCGACTGCCTGGTCGAAGACTGCCGATTTGTCGATAACGCTAATGACGGGATCGATATAGGCAGTTCGTCGGCGACGATTCGTAATAACACGATTATCGGCTGCGGAGATAAGGGGATTTCGGCGGGCGAGATGTCGCGTCCCCATATATACAACAACACTATCAGAAACAACAATGTGGCGGTCGCTTCGAAAGACATGTCCCGGTTAGTGCTGGTCAATAATATGCTTATAGACAACAATACCGCTATCGTGTGCTATCAGAAGAAGGCTAAATTCGGTCCGTCAGCTATTGAGTTGACCAATTGTGTAATTACGGGCAACAAAACGGCGCTTTCGGCTGATATGAATTCTTCCATCAACATACATCGCTGCCAATTGCCGAGCGGGACAGTTATCAGCCCGCTGCCGGGCGGTATTGCCGAAGACCCTGTCGCGCCGACTGAAATGGTGCGGCCTATTACCGGGCCGCTGATGGATATTTCGGATAATTTCGATCAGACGGCCTCGGTGGAAGTTCTGGCTCATGCAGGTGATGTTGGTATGGTGCGTGAGATTATCGGCGACTATGAGATCGCTACCGCTCCCATAGGTTTACTGAGATATTATGGAAGAAGGCACGAGGCACTAGGCACTAGGCACTAGTGGGGAGGAAGAAGAAAGAAATAGTTACGCGTGTTTACCAACTTAGAATGGTCAGTTTGAGTGCCAAGTAAGATATGAGGAATTGGTATGCTGGCACAACGACACGAATTAAAGTATTTTATTGACGTAGAAACAGCAGCTCAGCTTCGCCTGGACCTTGAGCCTTACATGGCGAAGGATCCGCATTGCGGCGATGGTGAGAGTTATATGGTCAATTCTCTTTATTTCGATACTACCGATTTTGAGTTTTTCGCTCGGAAGATCGATGGCCAACGTTATCGTCATAAGATTCGGCTGCGGACCTATAGCCCGACCACGTGTAATGGTGATTGCGATGGCGGCAATGGCGGTGAGGAGAAGGTTTTTCTGGAGATGAAGAAGAAGCTCAATAACTGCATATTCAAAAGCCGTTCGTCGGCGCCGTTGAGTAAAATCCTGCCGTTACTTGAAGACGACGCGAACGCAGATGAAGGGTTTTTCAACGGCCAGACGATTTTTCGAGGTGTGGATGACATCATTTATATAGCTAAACAATTTCAGGTGGTCCCGTCGGTTGGGGTGTATTATCGCCGTCGTGCATTGATGGGCAAGCAAGACGACCGGCTGCGTATCACGTTTGACGAACAGGTTTCGGCGCGTCACCGGCGGCTGGGGCTGGGACTGGATGAAAAGCCCCAGTTGCTGTTCGATCCGAAACTGGCGATAATGGAGATCAAGGTGAATAACTGGCTGCCACTGTGGCTTGTGCGCATAGTGGAGGAATACAACCTGTCACTACGGTCGATTTCCAAATACTGTTATGCCGTTATGGCACAGAACGCGAACATGCTGGATTCGCGATATTAATGATTAGTATGACATTTGAAACTTTTTGAAAGGGAAAGGGAACAATTATGGAAGACCAATTACTAAGAAAGCTCGGCCGGGATTTTCACGCGATTTTCACACCGGAGCGGACTTTGAATTTTTGGCAGGTTATTATAACCCTGGCAATCGCATTTATTCTGGGGCTGATCATCACCAAGACGTACAGCAAGACGCACAAGGGCACTACTTATTCTCAATCTTTCTGTCACACGATTATAATCATGGGCATGGTGATTGCCATTATTATGATGATCATCGGTGAGAACATTGCCCGGGCATTTTCGCTGGTGGGGGCCTTGTCGATCATCCGTTTTCGCACGGCGGTGAAGGACGCACGTGATACGGGGTTTGTGTTTTTCGCCATGGCGGCGGGAATGGCCTGCGGGACCCGTTTTTATCTTACGGGCGTGACCATGACGGTGGTGATTTGTGCCCTGATAATACTGCTGAGCAAACTGGATTATGGCGCCAAACCCACAGTGGATAAACTGTTGACGGTCAGAGTGCCTAATCATATTCCCTACCAGGAACATTTTACGGACTATTTTATGAAATACCTTTCTCACTATGCCCTGACCAGCGTCGATTCGGTCCGGCAGGGCGCCATGACCGAGTTGGCATACAACATTCGTTTTAAGCGGAACAAGAACGAACAGGAATTTCTTGACGGTCTGCGCGGTCTGAACGACAACAATAAAATAACTTTGCTCTTCCGTGATCAACGTGTGGATATTTGAGAAGGTTGCAAAGCCAATAGAGTCCAAGTGAAATGACACCGCTGAGAATTTTTATTATCTGTTTCATATTTTATGTTGCCTTTTTGCTGGTGGCCTTATCGGGCTGCCGGGAGCAAACATGTCCCGTGCGAGAGGTCGAGAAGGTCGATCATAGTCTTTTCGATACGATCGTTCGGTCATGCGTGAATACGGAAGGGCTGGTCGATTACGGATTGCTGCGCAGTCAATATGGCGGTATGCTGCGGGAATATCTTGACTATCTGGGCGGGATCGACGCGGATAAATGGTCTGCTGAAGATGAAGACGACGGCGAGCGGTCTGAATCGCCGATTTATAAGGGCAGGGCAACGCGGCTGGCATTCTGGATCAACGCATACAATGCGCTGTGTTTGCAGCAGGTGCTGGATTTGAACCGTGATCGGGCCGCGGGCCAATTTTACAAAACCGCTTATCCTCAAGACAGCCTTTTCTTTCATCGCCGTGACTATTTTATTGCCGGGCGGCGTAGAACGCTCAACGAGATACAAAATCTGATCATTCGGCCCGGATTTTCCGAGCCGAGGGTTTTTGCCGCGCTTTGTTCGGCGTCTCGATCCGGGGCGCCGCTACGTCCGGAAGCGTATCGAGCTGAGAGGCTACCGGCTCAACTGGATAACCAATGCCGGCTCTGGATTGCCAGTAAGACTCATAATCGACTCGATACAGAAAACGGCGTTCTTTACCTTTCTGATATTTTTAAGAATTTCGCCCAGGACTTCGACCGGCTGTACGATAACCCCCGAGGTTTTTTCCTTAAATACACCACCGACCCGGCTGAGATAAAATACCTGCAGAGCCATGAGGTTTTTGTTTCTTATCTGCCGTGCGACTGGTCTTTGAATGGGTAAGAACACAGCACGAACGACGGCGGACACAGGGCGCACCCGCCATTTTCATCCGGGCCACGCCTGCTCAATTGTTATGGTTACATATCGCGGCCGATTTTACCAGAAGTAAATGTAGAGCGCAATCGTAATGGCGACGGCTATGACGCCCAGGACTTTAGCTGATCCGGAAGATTCCAGGTTGATCTGTGTCTGGACGGGCATTGGTTTTGCGACCTTTAGCGGTTTGATCAGAGTGATGATTCCCATAACCGCCAATACACAGAAGAATGACAGGGCCATGCGATCGAGAAACGCCATTTTGGGCAGGATCACTTTCAAAATACCGTACATTGGCGGGTTCAGCAGCAGGCCAACGATGCCGGTGATGGGTGGGGCTTTTTTCACGATCAGGCCGAACACAAATACGGCGAGTATGCCTGGTGAGATGAAGCCCTGGAATTCCTGGATGTAAGTAAAAATTCCGCCGAATTTGGGGTCGCCAAGCAGCGGTGAGATCAGGCAACCGATGACGACAAACACAATTACACAAAACCGGCCGATAGTGACGAGGTTTCGCTGTGAGGCGTCTTTGTTCATATATTTTTTATAGAGGTCCATGGTGAAGATGGTGGAGGCGGAGTTTAGCATGGCGGCGAGCGAACTCATGACGGCCCCGAGGATGGCCGCAAGCATGAATCCCTGTAGTCCGACGCCTGACGGGATGAGTTTGCCGATCAGCAGCGCAAAAGCGGAGTCGTGCAGATAGCCGATGAGAGGCTCCTTGACGGGTTCGACTTTTGCCTGTTCGGCGGCTGCTGCGACACGTTCGTTATACTGTTCGACTTCGGCGGTTTTTTCGGGATAGAGTTTTTTGAAGTCGCCTCTGCATTCGAAGATGGTGAAGGGTTCTGTGGGCGGTGCGTCTTTGAGTTTTTCGTATTTTAGCAGGGTTTTTTCGTTGCCCTGGACGGTGGCGAAGCCTTCGTTCGCTTTCTGGGCCATATCGCCGCTGAACAGATTGAAGGCGACTATACCTGGAATAACGATAATAAAGGGAATGAGCAGTTTGAGAAAGGCGGCAAAGACGATGCCTTTTTGCCCCTGTGCAAGCGATTTGGAACCGAGCGTTCGCTGGGTGATGTACTGATTGAGTCCCCAATAATAGAAGTTTGGAATCCATAGTCCCAGCACAAGCGCGGTCCATGGGATTTCGGCATCTGTGCGAGGCAGCACCATGTGCAGTTTGTCTTTGTTGAGCTGGAAGAATTTGGTGAGACCTCCAGCGTTGTCGGTGAGTCCTCCTGGTATAATGCCGCTGTTGAGGCCACTGGTCAGTTCGGCTACAGGCGTAGCGCCCAGTTTGCTGATAGCTAAACCGACGACAATAGCGCCGCCGGCTATCAATGCGGAACCCTGCAGGAGATCGGCCCATGCACATGCCTTTAGCCCACCGGATACGACATAGACGGCCGCGAGAATGCCAATGATCCACGAAGCAGTGACAATGTTGATGGGGATGAAGCCAAACAGCACTCTGCCCTGAAACAAGGTGTCAACGGTGATGGCACCAGAGAAGATGACCGCGGCAATGGTAACGCCTACATAGATGACCATGGTAAAAAAGGCCATGATCGAACGGGAGGCTTCACTATAACGATATTCAAGGTATTCCGGGATGGTGTAAATGCCGGATTTGAGAAACTTTGGCAGGAAAACGAAAGCTACGACGACCAGAGTGATGGCGGCCATCCATTCATAGCTGGCAATTGCCAATCCCAGCCAATCGGCAGCCTTTCCGGACATGCCTACGAACTGCTCGGTGGAGATGTTTGCGGCGATGAGAGAAAAGCCGATGAGCCACCAACTCAGGCCGCGACCGGCGAGAAAGTAGTCTTCGCTGGTTTTTTCTTTTCGGCTTTTGAGCAGACCAACGGAGATTACGCATGCGATAAAAGCCAAAAAAATCGCGACGTCAATAAAGCTCAGTTCCATAATACATGTCCTTTCGTTAGAGTTCGATAAAATGGTCGATGGTTTCGGAAAACCTCGATTATATGGCTCAAATGGCGTTGGTAGGCATTATAGAAACGGCAGGGCCGGTCTGCAAGGATATTTATGGGGGGAATTTGGCAGGTGCTGAGACCTGCGGATCTGCGGTCAGGAAGTTGGAAACTCAAGGGCGATTGGCATAGATCGGGGCCTGGTTTGGCCTAGCTGCAGCCCATTGAGGCGCCGCAGTTGAAGCATCTGTAGCAGTTTCCGTTTCGTACGGTGATGGAACCGCAGGCATCGCAAACGGGCGCATCAGACTGGAAATGGGTAAACTGGCGATTGAAAGACTGGATGGTTTTGGTACGGTCGGTGGTTTCCATAGTCGGTTTGTTGACTATGTCGATCAGTTCGCTGATACGGTTACTCATATTGGAGAGCTTGTCCTTTTGGTGTGGCGAGGTTTCATCGTCGCCGGCGTTGTCCGGCCAAAGTGGTACAGAGGGTGCGGGAGTGGAATCGGGTCGTTTAGGCGCGTTGGCCTCACGATAGCCGGGCAGGAAAGTCATGCCGAGCCAGCGAGCAATATAGTCGATAAGACTCTTTGCAATCGGTATGTCGCGGTTGCTGGTCATTCCGGCCGGTTCGAAACGTGCGTGACTGAATTTGGAGACCAAAGTGCTAAGCGGTACGCCATACTGCAATGACATGGAAATACAAGTGCCAAAGGCGTCCATAAGCCCCCCGACGGTGCTGCCTTCCTTGGCCATGGTGATAAAGAGTTCACCCGGGGTTCCATCCTCATACAAGCCCACCGTCAGGTAACCTTCGTGGCCGGCTACGTCAAATTTGTGCGTGATGGAACGTCTGGTTTCGGGCAGACGTATGCGTTGCGGCCGGCGTTCCAGTGTGCCGTTTAATTCGTCGGGGGAATCGTGAGTTTCTTTTTGTTTAGTTTTTTTTGTTGATAGCGGCTGTGACCGTTTGGAGCCGTCGCGATAAATGGCCAATGCCTTGAGTCCCAGTTTCCAGCCGGTCATGTAAGCGGCTTTGATTTCACCGGCGGTACTTTCATGAGGCATGTTGACCGTTTTACTTATGGCGCCGGAGATGAATGGCTGAGCGGCAGAGATCATTTTGATGTGCGCCAAATAATGGATACTGCGTCGGCCCTGTGCAGGTTTGAAGGCACAGTCGAAAACGGGCAGATGTTCGGGCTTGAGATCGGCGGCGGTTTCGATGGTGTCGTCCCGCTCGATTTGGGTTACTATTTTTTTGATCTGGTCTGGCGTGTAGCCGAGTTTTTCCAGAGCCATGGTCACGGTATTGTTGACGATTTTGAGCATCCCGCCGCCGGCGAGCAGTTTGTATTTGACCAGGGCGATATCGGGTTCGATACCGGTAGTGTCGCAGTCCATCATAAAGCCAATAGTACCGGTGGGGGCCAGGACGGTGGTCTGAGCATTGCGGAAGCCATAATCGCTTCCTGTTTTGAAAGCCTGATCCCAACAATCGCCGGCAGCCCGCAACAGATAACTGGGACAAAGATTGCTGTCAATATCGCGAACCGCCTGACGGTGCATGTCAACAACCCGCAGCATAGGTTCACGATTGGGCTGGAAATGCTTAAATGGTCCCAATATACGGGCTAATTCGGCGCTGACGCAGTAAGCAGTGCCGGTCATAATTGCTGTGATCACTCCGGCCAGGGCGCGGGCCTGATCGCTGTCATAGGGCAGTCCCAAAGACATTACCAACGTACCTAAATTGGCGTAGCCCAATCCGAGAGGTCGAAACTTGTGTGAATTATGAGCGATTTTTTCCGTTGGGTAACTGCCGTGATCGACGAGTATTTCCTGAGCGATGATGAAGATGCGAACAGCCTGCTGAAAACTGGCGATATCGAAACTACCGTCAGGTCGGCGGAATTTCATCAGGTTCAGGCTGGCCAGGTTGCAAGCGGAATCGTCAATAAACATATATTCACTGCAAGGATTGCTGGCGTTGATTCGGCCGTTGTTGGGGCAGGTGTGCCAGCGATTGATGGTGGTGTCGTACTGCAATCCGGGATCGCCGCAAATGTGTGTTCCCTCAGCGATCAAGTCCATCAACTCCTGTGCCTGGTATGTCTCGATGGGCAGGCCGGTGGTAACCGCCTTAGTGGTGAAAGGTCCGTCCTGCTCCACCGCTGTCATAAATTCGTCCGTGACACGTACCGACAGGTTCGAGTTCTGGAACATAACGCTGCTGTAAGCCTGGCCGTTATAGCTGCCGTCATATCCATTTTCGATAAGCGCCCAGGCCTTTCGCTCTTCAGCGGCTTTGCAGGTGATGAACTCTTTGATATCTGGATGATGGATTTTCAACGATTGCATTTTGGCGGCCCGGCGTGTTTTACCGCCGCTTTTGACGACAGCGGCAATCTGATCGAAGACCCGCATAAAACTAAGCGGACCAGAAGGTTTGCCTCCGCCACTGAGTTTCTCGCAACTGGATCGCAGAGTGGAAAGATCGGTACCAGTGCCACTGCCGTGTTTGAATAACATCGCTTCGCTGGCGGCCAGGGCCATGATGTCTTCCATAGTGTCGCCAACACTTTGAATGAAACAGGCAGAGGCCTGTGGAAACTGGTACGAATTTTCACAAGGTTTTACCGTTTGGGTTGGTATGTCCCAATGATAATTGTGTTTGCTGCCGGAGATACCTTTGACGTGATGGAGACCGACGTTGAACCAAACGGGGGAATTAAATGCTCCATATTGATTTACACAGAGCCAAGTCAACTCATTGTAAAAGATATCCGCCTGCTCACTGGAGCCGACAAGCCCATCCTGCAAGGCCCAATTAGCAATAGTACGGGTCACGCGATGAATCAATTCCTTGACGGAACGTTCTCGCTGTTCGGTACCGAGTTCGCCATAAAAATATTTACTAACAACCACCTTGGTGGCTAACTGGGAAAACTGTTTGGGCACCTCGACGTCAGGCTGTTCAAAAACCACGTTACCGTTTTCGTCGGTAATGGTCGCGGTGCGGCGGCTCCACTGCAACTGGTCGAACGGATGGACATCGGAACTACTGAAGTAAGGTTTTATTTCGAGGGGTTCGCGGTTTTGGCGTTCAGAACCGCTGTTTTCTACCTGAGAGAAGCTCTTCTTCGACGGTGAGTTATCGGACGAATTAGTGATGCTGTCAGTCATGACAAACTCCTAATCTCTATATGTTTATGTTTCCTGGCTGTAATCCCAAGCAAGGTTTCTCAGCGCATACCCGTAGCGACAAAGCATCCATGATAATTATAACAGACCCGGACGCCGTAGAGGGCAATAATCCAGCCTTCACTCCAATCCGAAGAAGCGATTTTGCCAAAAAAACTCAAAGCCGGGAAATCGAAAGGCTCTCCCGGATATGTCCCATAAAAGTCAATATCTTGAATGCGCTTTCATAATAAACACTACATCTAGTAAGTCAATCGACTTTTTCCCGATTTTTCTATAATTTTTATTACTCCTTACAGGACAAGGAGCTGCGAAAAGGAATTTTAATAACTCACAGGCCGGCAACTCCTTTTTGTCCGGATTTGGCGAAGCGTTTTTGTTATGGTGCAGCGTAAATGACCGCGATTGTGCGATTCTGTGTAACTCGTTTATGTATAAACAGTTATGTGACATTGCGGTCAGTTGGCCTGCGTTACGCAAATATCAAATATTTGCGGTCAATTTGCATATAATGGCCTCAATGACGCCAGCGTCAAAATAATTGTGAAAGGTTGATTCCATTATTAAGGTGGATTTTAACGCGTGAATATTGATTTTTGGCGCTAATACCTCATAAGGATCTAAAGCCGGTCTGGATAACTGTCGAGAAGTATCAGAGAAGTGAGACAACTTCCGGGAGTTAGAGTATGTCTGAAAAAGACCAATTATTAATCGTTAATGACGGTAGCAAGCTGCTGCAGGGGCTGCAGGAGGCGATAGAGCAACTGGATTTCGAAACCAAGGTTTGTCGGCCCTGTGAGGCTTTGGAAGAGCTTAAAGGAACAGACCACACGGCAGCGGTTGTGCTGGCAACAGAAAAACTGAGCCATTTGGAAAATGAATTTCTCGACAAGTTTGCTGCCCGTGTAAAAGCACTTTCGATGAATATGCTTGTGTTGGCTGATGAGGCTGCCGGAGATAATTTGATTGAGATGCTGCACGGCCACGGGATTTTCCACGCTCACAACAGCGAGTCATGCGAGATGCTTAAGGGGCGATTGGCTATGTTATTCGAGTTGCGTGGGCAGTTGCATGAGTTGACAGCCGAATTAAAAATGCAACAAGCTATCAGTCAGCCGTTAAATACCACCTTTACCCAGGTTGGTGAAGAGATGCAGTTGGCGGCACGGTTACAACGTGATTTTCTGCCACAACAGTTACCACAAATAGAAGGCATACGTTTTGCCAGTATTTATCGACCGGCCACCTGGGTCAGTGGCGATATTTACGACGTCATGCGTCTGGACGAAAGACATGTCGGTTTTTATGTAGCGGATGTAGTGGGGCACGGGATGCCAGCGGCGCTATTGACCATATTCATCAAGCAGTCTCTGGTAACCAAGCGTATCAGCGGGCACAATTATAGTTTGGTCGAGCCTGGAGAAGTACTGGAACAACTGAACGAGAAATTTGTTGAACAGCAACTGCACGATTTTCAGTTTGCCACCTGTTGTTACGGTATTCTCGATATTCAAACGCTTCAGTTGCGGCTGGCAAACGCAGGACACCCGTTTCCTATGCGTTTCGACCGTAACGGTCAATTGCAGGAACTGGAGACCAAGAATTCGCTGCTGGGCGTTTTTCCCGGCCAAAAATATTTTACCGAATCATTTCAGCTTCAGCCGGGTGATAAACTGCTGGTGTACAGTGACGGGATGGAACTGGCGTTCGTTAATGAGGGGCCGGACAAGCCGTTACGTTTCCGCAAGGAATTCGAGTATCTGATTCACCTGGACATAGAGACCATGTGCAACAAGCTGGTGGAGATTATCGAAGAGGAAGAAGGGTCATTGCATCCGCGTGATGACGTTACCATCGTGGGAATCGAACTGGCCGATCATTAAGGTTTTTGGCGTGAGATGCACACTTTTGCCTGCTTCATATCCAGGCATCTAACGCCAATTGAGATTAGATTCATTTTCGCACGGTAATCATGTGCCTGCCATAAACAAGTGATCCACCAGAATTTTAGTTCCTATCCCGAGCAGAACCAATCCACCAAAAGCCTCAATGCCGGACTCGCAGAAGTGGCCAAATATTTTTCCTATATAAAAGCCTGCATACGAAAGGACAAAAGTGATCAGGCCAATAATTATTACCGCTATTATCAAAGAGCCTGCCAGAAGAAAAAAGAAAGTTATGCCAACCGCCAAGGCGTCAATACTGGTAGCCACAGCCAATATTAAAAGCATGCCGACACTGAGCGGATCGGAAGGTTTTCGAGATTTTTTGAATTTGAAAGACTCGTATATCATCTTAGAACCAATAAAAGCCAGAAGCCCAAACGCTACCCAGTGATCGTAGTTTTTAATATAGTCTCTTAAGGCCAACCCGGCAAACCATCCTATGACAGGCATAATTGCCTGAAAACCTCCAAAAAACAAGGCTATCTTGAATGCGTGATTCATTGTTGGCTTTTTGTAAACCGAACCGGTTACAATGGAGACCGCAAAAGCGTCCATTGCCAAGCCGATGGCTATAATAATAACTGTTAGTATATTCATTTTAGTTCTGTTCGACTTCAGTTATATCAATTGAGGTTGATTGAACCGATTTGCTATTAATGCCATTCCCGCGCAGGCGGAAATCTATAGGGAACCTCTAAAAATTCATTTTTACTACGAACGGCTGCAATTTTCGTCAGCATCGTTATCGGCCAAAAATCGTCCTCAACGTAGTTACAACTACGCCTGCGGCGATTTTTGACCTCTGCCTC
>Ga0105101_10000009_pt1 | contig 87948 bp, 113 predicted proteins | sample PPLLak21cMay2015_2_FD_87037 | JGI IMG/M metagenome (GOLD analysis project Ga0105101, IMG submission 87037) | Freshwater sediment microbial communities from Prairie Pothole Lake near Jamestown, North Dakota, USA - PPLs Lake P8 Core (1) Depth... | ecosystem: Environmental > Aquatic > Freshwater... | reverse complement strand
CCCATACCAATTTCTTCCAAAAGCTGCCTTGCTCTTGCTTGCCTTTCCCTCAATGAAACTCTTTGAAACATCATTGGAAGCATAACATTTTCCAAAGCAGTTAAAGTAGGGACTAAATTAAAAGTCTGAAAAATAAATCCTATTTTCCTGCCCCTTATCTGTGCCAAAACCGACTCAGGAAGATGCTCTATGTTCACCCCATCAAGAAAAATATCCCCTTTAGTGGCAATGTCTAATGCCCCAACCATGTTCATAGCAGTTGATTTCCCACTTCCAGAAGGGCCTACAATAGCCACAAAATCCCCTCTGTTGATTTTAACATCAATCCCATCAACTGCTTTCACAACACTATCCCCCAATCTATAATACTTATGAACATCTCTAAGCTCAATAACTGTGCTTCCTTTTTTCCTTTCTACCATAAAAACCTAAAGAAAACTGGCTTTATAAAATTACTGAGTTATCTTAAAGCAGAAATAAACAGAATAACCATCTCTATTATAGCCCCAATCACAAGTAAAATCCCAAAAATGGCAAAAAGGGTAAAGGTTTTTGTTATTGGATTTTCTCCATCTGCTGTGCTTGGCATCTCAGGAAGCGGCGGAGCGGCTACATTGCCTGTCCCAGCAACCTTCTCGCTATCAGAAAACTGGGTTCCAACAATATACAAGCCGGCAAAAAGCATAATAACTGCCTGCAGAATCAACAAAGTCCTCAGTTTCTTCATAAATTATTAATGTAAAAGAAGTTTATAAAGTTCTCTTTTACAAATAACCCTTTAATTTTTCCCCAAGCTCTTCTTCCTGCATAAATCCCACCACTCTTCCAATTTCTTTCCCATTTTTAAAAATAATTAAGCATGGAATTCCAGTTATATCAAATCTCTGACTTAATTCCATTTCAGATTGAGTATCAACTTTGGCAAATTTTATCCTGTTTCCTAGTTTTTTACTTAGATTTTCAAAAATAGGCGCCATCATCTGGCAAGGCATGCACCAATCTGCAAAAAAATCCACAACAACCGGAATTTTTGACTTAGCTACTTCTTTTTCAAAATTATCGCTTGTTAAATAAAACATTTTATCCCTTAGTTTAATTCAACAAAACAGCAGGATTATATAAATGTTTTGACATGTCCAAATTGAATTTATATAAAATTACTATTTTAGTAGTAAATAAGTGAATTCAATTTGGACCATGCTCAAGAACCCGAAACCCCATCCATATTACAAGAGGGTTCTTGACAAAAACCTTTTAAATGAGTTATTAAGTGTAGGTTAATGGGGCGATTAATGTTTGATTCTGAAGGAAGATTAATTGGAGTAGATGATAAAAATATAGAAAAAGAGCTGGAAGAGAAAGCAAAAAAGCAGAAAAAGCCAGATAAGTCAATTAGTCATTATTACGAAGAAAAAGAAGAGTACAGCGAAAAGCACCATGAAAGACACCATGAAAAGCCAGAGCATCTAAAAAAATCAGATTCTCTTTATTTTCTGAAAGAAACTGCAAAAGAAAAGGCAGGTAAATCAGATTACTGGAGTTTTTATTCAGAAGGAAAAGAGCTAAAGCCATTAAAATTCTCCAATGGGAAAACTCAGGAAGATGTTGTAAAAGAGGTTGTTAAACTAATAAGGCAAGGTCACAAAGTAATTTTTCTTCATGGAGTATGCGGTTCTGGAAAAAGCGCAATTGCTTTAAATATTGCAAGAACAATCGGCAGGACTTCTATCGTAGTTCCATTAAAAAGCCTGCAAAAACAGTACGAAGAAGATTACTCAGGCAAAAAATATCTCCTGAAAAACAAAGGAGAGAGATTAAAAATAGCCTCAATTACAGGCAGAGACAACCACGATTCAGTAATTAATCCAGGAATTTCCTGCGCCCATCCTAACTTGCCAGAGAACATCAAAATATCTGAAAGAAACATTGGAGAGCTAATGAAATTTTATGAAGATAATCCATTAATAAAAGACCACGCATTTCCAGAAGAACTAAAAAATTTAAAGAGAATAATGATTGCCCCCTCTAATCCGTATTGGAGCCCAATTCTTCCTGCAGACTACGAAATAAAAATGTTATTTGATTCAGAAAAGAAAAAATACAAAGGAGTTGGAGGAAGGGAATTTATTTTCTATCACCGCAAAAAAGGCTGCTCTTACTATGACCAGTATTTAGGATATATCTATGCAGATGTCATAATATTTAATTCAGCCAAATACAAGGCAGAACTTGCCCTTGGAAGAAAACCGCAAACAGAAGTGGATATTATAGATGAAGCAGACGAATTCTTAGACAGTTTGTTTGAGCAGAAAGAACTAAATCTCAACATGCTGCATGCCTCTCTTAAACATATAACAACTGAGAATAAAGCAGCAGGAGAGTCAAAGAAAAGGCTGCTGGAATTGATTGAAAACGAAATAAAAAACAAAAGGCTCTTGGGTATAAAAGAAGATTCTGTATTTAATATAAATGATACAAACATAAAAAAGATACTTGATATTTTCCTTAGGTCTCCAGATTTAGAAGCAGAGATAATTCTTGATGAGTTAAACTATGCAAATAAAGCGCTTGAAGCTGCAAGAAGTTTTAGCGAGATAATTGAAGATGTTTACCTAACGTACAGACAAGAAGATGAAAACATTCTTATAAAGTTAGTGAGCACCAATCTCTCAGGTAGCATAAACGAGCTTTTGGAAAAAAATAAAGCACTTGTTTTTATGTCAGGAACATTACACTCAGAAAAGGTTATAAAAAATATACTGGGAATTAAAGATTTTAAGATAGTTGAAGCAGAAACAATTAGCCAAGGAAGCATAGACATAATAATGACTGGGAAAGAACTCGATTGCAGGTACTCCTCTCTTACAGGAAGCAATCTTAAGCGAGAAGATTACCTTTTCTCTCTTTCAGAGTGTGTAAGACGGGCAAAGCCACCGATGTTAATCCACGTAAATTCTTACAAAGACCTGCCTTCAGAACAGGAGCTATTGGAACACGGCTTTTCTAATCTTATGGCTTCAGAAGAACTAATCAAAGTCCAGAACAACGACAGAGAAGGTTTAAACATAAAAAAATTCAAGCAAGGAATATCCAAGATATTATTCACAACCAAATGTTCAAGAGGAATGGATTTTCCAGGAGAAATGTGCAACTCAGTTTTATTCACCAAGTATCCTAATCCCAACATAAGTGATACTTTCTGGAAAATATTAAAGAACACGCATAAAGATTATTTCTGGCAATTTTATTCAGACAAAGCAAAAAGAGAATTCCTTCAAAGGATTTATCGAGCAATTCGCTCTGTAGATGACCATATTTATGTACTCTCCCCGGACATAAGAGTCATAGAAGCTGTAAAGAAAATGCAGAGGGGAGAGTTTTGAAGTGAAAAAAGATTTATAAACTTAAGATTGTTATTTAAGTTATGGCAATAAAAGAGGTAGTAAAGTTTAAAGCAGAGACAAGAAATTTAATAGATATATCTCTTTTAGCAACATGTTTTACAGCTTTCGCCTTCTTAGCATCAAGTAGTCCTGAAATATTATCAAATAATCTTTTTTTAACGTTTCAATTGGTCTTTGCTATCCCTTTATTTATGAATAATTTATTCTGCAGGATAAAACAAGTCTATAAGAACCCTAAACAGAAATGGAACGAAGTTGGCTCTGTTAGTTTTACTCTAGCTTTCGGCTTTTTTATAAACTTTATTGGGCTGCTTTTGGCTCTTTTTGTACCGATTAGTGTAATTTTGATGTTCTTCTTTTTAAATATATTCTTAACAATAATAAGGTTTTCCGTCCAGGTTTATTATGAGCCTTCAAAACTAAAAAAAGGCATTTTTCGAGAGATATTACACCTGTTAATGGTTATCTTTTTAGGAATTTTACCTGCCTTAAAAGTATATTAAAGCGGACAATAATTCTAAAAAAAATAACATTTATTCAGCCCCATGCCTATCAATATCATCAGATTCACGAAGTTCGACACTTCTAGTTACCCCCTTAGAGTCCTCTCCTATGACTTCAAAAACCAAACCTCCATGATCTTTTCTAAATCCTCTGACTTTTATATCTACTCTTTTAGCTGGAGCTAATATTTTATTTATATCTGCTCGTTGCCAATATTCAAGAGTATAATAATCCCTGCGCTCTTCAGCTACATAGATTTTAACCTCTCTCATTCCAATATCATTAAACAGGGAAATCTCTTCAACGCCCAAATAAACCTGTCTTGTTGGATATTCTGCTGATTTTTCTTGAAGGATTATTGCAGCACACTGATTTGCGGGGTCATAGTCTATTGCAACTATATCTCTCTTCTCTCCAGCCACCATCCTTCCAAATATTCTTGACCTGCAGGATTCATCCAACCATTCTTTAAAACCTCTGATTTTCTCGCAGGCTTCTTGTATCCTTGCTTGCAGGTTTGCTTTGTCTTGTGTGTTTTCCATTTTATTTAAACCTCCTTTCAATAAGTTGAAAGGCATTTTGTGATGTTTTTATTCTTATACGGTAGTAACGTATAGGTAATATGTAAACCTTTTTATCTAAAAAGTATACAAAAAGAAATATTTATATAGTCAAATTAGCATTATGTATAAATGAAGCTTGATTTGAAGGATAAACAACTGTTGCTAGAATTGGACCTTGATGCTAGGCAATCCCTGGGCCAACTAGCCAAAAAGGTACGGCTCTCGAAAAGAGGTGTTGATTATAAGATGAAAAAGCTAGAGAAAGAAAACATAATTCTAGGTTATAAAGCTCTAATTAATTCCAATAAACTGGGGTATTATTATTTTAGAATCTTAATAGCTTTTAATATTTTAGATGAAAATACCCAAAAAGAGTTTGAAGATGACCTTAAAAAAAGCGAGAATTTCGCATACGTCTTTAAAACACAGGGGGCTTGTAATTATGCCTGTGCTTTATGGGTAAAAGACATTACAGAGTTTAAAGAGATAACAGACCGATTAAAATTCAAGTTTAAGGGAAAGATAAGATCTATAGAAGAACACCTTCCCGTTTATGTAACTCATCTTCAAAATAGATTTTTATTAAACATTAAAGAAACAAAACAAATAAGCATAGGCGGAAATGTAGAAAAGAGAGAGCTTGACAAAATCGAGACTGGAATAATAGAAAGTTTAGCGGATGATGCAAGAACACCCATATATGAAATAGCCTCAAAATTAAAGGCAGACCCAAAACAAATCTCTTACAGAATAAAAAAATTAGAAAAAGAAGGGATAATTTTAGGCTACCGAGTAGTTTTAAATTATAGGGCCTTAGGTTATTCTTATTTCAAATGCATGATTTCCCTTAAAGATATAAACTTAGACGAGTTTGATAAAATAAAGGATCAGTTAATATACACACCTCAAGTAATCTTCATAAATCATGGAATAGGTTTTGCAGATATAGATCTATCTGCTATTTTTCTTACAGTAGAAGAGTTTTACAGATTTATTGAAGATCTCAAAAAGCAGTTCCCCAATAAGATTGAAAAACAGGAAATAATACTTTTTGGAGAGAATGTAAAATATAATTACGCTCCTTTTTTAAAGTAAGATTCAAGAACTTTCACTTTCTTTCTTTAATAAACTCTTTCAAAAGCTTGAAAATATTGTCTTTCTTTCCAGGCAGGAAATTAATTGAGCCTGCATTTTTATGCCCTCCGCCTTCAACAAAAGAGTCAGGAGATTTTTCATCCAGGAATTTTATAAACTCATGAACTGAAAAATTAGCGTTGTCTGTTGCGCGCAGAGTCATTGCAGTTTCCATGAGGCCTACAGTAACAAGATTAGTTACCCCTTTTGTTGCCTGCAAGTCATCATGTATCATTCCAACGCACATGCCAGGCTTAGGATAAAAGCCAAATCCAGGAAAAGTTTTGTCAATTTCAATAAACTGCAGAGTTGTTTTGCCAATCTTCTCGGTTTTTGCATTTGCTTTTGAAATAGCTAGCCCTTTTTCTTTTAATTTCCTGATATGAGGTTCAAGAGTCTCAACTAGTTGTTTCTGCTTGTCTCTTGGCTCTCCAAATAAAACTCCTATATATTCCCTTACTTCCATAAATCTTATTTTAGAAGAAACAAAGTCAATAACAGTGGAAATATTCTTCAGCAGTTCCTTTGAATACCCATTTTTCTCTGCTATTCTTAGATACTGCTCAATAACCTCCGGATTTCTTATTTCGATGCGGTCTGCAAGACCAGCCATTGCAGGTATCTGCTCGATATTATCAACCGGATTAACCAGCCTTGCAAGCTCTGTGCAAAGCATGCCTGCAGAAAACCTTGCGCCATCTTCTCCAACTAAAAAAGGATTAATATGAGTCAGGACTTCTGAGGTAATAAGGTCGGTTTCAGAATAATGATGGTCAACTACAATAAATTCCATTCCATGGACTTTGCCGTGTTTTATGCCTAGCAAGTCTTCTGGGCTTGAGCCATTATCTGCGATAATTACTAAGGGCATTTTATTTGAAAATTTAGCAACGTTTCTTAATGACAAAGCCACATCTCTTATGGAATCATCAATCTCGTAAAAAGGAGCTGCGCAAGGAGCTCTTAAAAAAAATTCCCACGCTGCTTTTTCAGAAAGCTGCTGCTTGATTATTAACGGAAGAATTGCTCTTTCAAGAGCATACCCTGCACTGTATCCGTCTGTATCATTGTGATGACGGACAATTATAGGGCGATTTTGAATTACTGCAAGCCTTATTTCTGTTGCTGCTTTTATAAATAAATCCCTTAGTTTGTCTAATATCGGGCTTTTTACAAGAAAAGGAATTGGTGTTACAGCTGCGCGGCTTTTCTGTATTTCAGTTATCTTTTTTAAAAAATATTCTTTCTCATCAGGCGAAAGCTTTGAAATCTTGAAAATTTCACCTTCTATCCCCCCCTGAAAATCGCCTATGGTGACTATCGCAGAGATAATATCTCCTTCTTCTATTTCAGGATAGGCCCTTTCTCCAGGCTTGATAAAACCCTTTAATGCCAGAGAGCCAGTCCCGTCAGAAGTCACAAAAACAGTTGGACCTCCTGTCTGAACAACCTTTTCAACCATACCTTTAACTGATACTTTCCTTTTAGAAAAATCCAGGCTGATATCAGAAAGGCTGACTTCTTCAATTTTTTCGAATTTCTCAGGCCTCTCGAATCTTCCCCTTTGCCTCTCACGGGGGCGATTCTCTCTAGGATAGTTGTCTCTTCTGAAACCTCGCTTATTATTGTTTTTTCCTTGAAAACGCCTATTTTTCATGATATAAATAATAAAGGGGGTTATATAAACCTTGATTTTGAAGTTTTTAAAAAAATAATTACAATCTATAATCCTGCTTAACTGCGCAGATGAAATCATCTGCGATTATTGAGGGGTCTCTAGGATAAATCAAAAGAGAACCTACGACCTTCCTTAATTGTTTTGGGAGTCTATCCAATATTTCAGAATAAACAAAAACAGGAGAATTGCTTGTACACTCTCTTTTTCTTGAATTAACAAAACCTGTATCTGGACCTTCAGCAAACAGCCTATCCCTAGTAACTAGATAAACAGCCATTCTAGCAAAACCTTCTAAGTCGCTAATTGGAATTATTGACTGATTTAACACTTGTTCAAGTGAAGCATACCTAAAATTACAAATCTTTCTGGAAAAATGATTGTCACCCAAAGAGTCTTCTTGGAGGGTAGCTAAATCATAATCAACAATTGAAACATTATCATCTCCCAGAACAACAGCCCCCCAGTTATTGTCTACAAAAACATAGCCCTTGGTATGAAGGCCCCTGAGCATCTCGGCATAAGCGAGCAAGACAACTCCTTTTGATTGTTGACCTATATCTCTTTCCCCTAAGATATTTTCTACGTTCTCTCCATTGGCAAAATCCATTATATAACACCCTCCTCCAGCCATAGCCCTCAAAACAGCAAAGGGCTTTTGTAAGAACAAATCTTTATTTTTGAACAGATTACGGTTAATCGCTTGATTTAAAGTCCATCGCCCCTCCTGCCACCCAACTCTTTGAACTGGATGAAATAGTTTAAGGGCATAAAAATTGCCTGCTTTGTCATGAATTTTATAGATATCTGCAAAACCTCCCCTCGCAACGAATTCGGGAACAAATACGAGGTTTGCTAAATCAATTCCATTCAACCAAGCAGCATGAAAATGACTTCTTACAGCAGAATCAAAATCATTAAAATAAGGAAAAAATTCACTAGTTGGAGTATTCATGCGCCCTTTCCTATCCAAACCAGCCAGTCTTTTCATCTGTTCACCATTCCTTTTGAATCTTTCGTAATAATCTGACAAAAATGCGGGCATGCTACCAAATAATTCTGCAAAGAAATCAAAGAAGCATTCCTGTTCCTGGAGTTCCTCGCCTACCTTCTGAGCGTCAGGCCAAAGAAAACTTCCTGCATCCCAACCACCTAAGGGAACTTGTTCAGAAACATACGCTAAATGGTTTTCAAATAAATCTGCAGCTTTTGCTCTCTGTTTGTCTATGCCTTTCTCTTCTAAAATTCTCCTGACAAGCTCATAATCCTCAGCTCTCATTAGAATAGCTTAATAGGACAATTTAAAATAAAATGTGCATTAAAAAATATATAAACCGCTGTTATATTCGTAGCTTAAAAGATTTAAATTTCTTTTTCAGCCATTTGTCATAAATAAGATAAAAGAATGGTACGCCCATATTAAATTCTACCAGAGAGTTTTCTAATAAAATTAAAAGCGAGCCTGGGCGTATTCCTGTAATTAAAAGTGAAAACTCCATCATGAAATGAACCAAGAATCCTATAAAAAATAGATAAATAATTTTCTTCCAATCATATTTAAATGCAAAAAGCAAGCTGTATCCAATTAATACAATTACTATTCTCAAAAATCTCAAGTTGGACATATGCCTTACTGTAACAATTGTTGAATCGTTTAAAGGAATTATCTGCGATAATAATGCAATTAAAATCCATGCTCCAAAAACTAACAATGTCCAGGCAATTTTATTGGACTTCTTTTCAAACATTAAAAAAACATAAGCATATTCTACCCCATAAGATATCGAAAACCACAAGAAAAAAACAAAAGTGTTAATGAAATTAGGAAGCATAACTTCTCTTGTTCCTGAATGAAGCCAAAAACCCCAATCAATAACAAAGTTAATTGCCAATCCTCCAACAAAAAAGGCGATTAAAGGTATTTTTTTCTTGTATTTTATTAATAAAAAAATAAATATTGCTAAGAAAATCAAGTCAAACAGAATATAATCTGCCTGAAATGTTCTTATAACATCATAGCTCATCTTATCTCTTTTTCATACTTTTTATTTTCAATCCCCATCTCTTTCTCTAGAATACCAATAATCTCCTCCCCGCATTTACCCCAAAACTCTAAAATTTCTTGCGCTTGCGGAATTGAAGTTCTAAATCCCCTATAGTTTATGTCATGCCTTATTTTTTTAAACCTATCAAGTGAGTTTAATTTTAGCTTTTCTTTTATGTCCATTTCTTTTAGTGCCTCTAAGCTTATTTCATGACTTGTTGGCTCAAATCCAAGAAGCCCCCATTTTGCATCTCCAAGCTGTCTAATTGACTCGTAAATCTCTCTAAACATCAGGGTCGCGCTCTCCTCATTAAGCCTAATGGCTTTAGTTACCTTTGCATTTATTTTAGCAGAGTTAATCATAGACTTAATTTTTTCTAAATCTTCCTGCCTGGGTCTTATTATTCCAGATTTAAGCCACAATTCAATAAATTCCTTTTTCATTGTTTTATTTTTTAACCTCCAAAAATCCCCACAAAACAATGCCGTTTGCAATATTATTAAATAAATTAATATCAATGTTTTTACGATTAAACAAGTGAAGTTGTATTCTCCGTCCTATAATTTTTTCAAATTCAGAAAGTTCTCTTAATCCAATTGTCTTAAATTCAGGTTCGTCTGATTCTATAGCAATATCTATGTCTGAATTAGATATATCCTCTCCTTTTCTAAAGCTACCAAAAAGAACTATTGACTTTGGATTTTTGAAATAGTCAACTAGAAATTCTACTAGCCCGCTTTTATAAATAAAACCAAGGTTATAAACAATCTTGCTCCTCATAAAAAGCCAGTTTTGCGAATTTGCTTTTATTCTCCATATTTTGCTCAATTTTTCAATAGTTATTAATCCTGCTTCTTGAAACTCATTTAAAATGCCTCCTATGTTCGCCTTTGCAACTCCTGCTTCTCTTGCTAAATCGCTTAAGCTGAATTCCTTTTCAGGATACTTGAACAGTACTTCAATTACCTTTTTCTTGGCATTTTCATCAAATAATTTAAGGTATTTTTTATGAACAATTGGTTTCTTCATATAACATATGTTATAAATTAGAACTATTTAAATATTTTGGTTCAGAAATTAAATTAAAACTAAAATTTTTCAATTATTTCTATCTTAAGACTTGCTTTTTGGCGGCTTTCTCTTTGGTTTAATTAAGTGGGCCTCCTGCTCTAACATTAAAATTTCTTCTATCTTCCCGATTACTACAATTCTTTCTTTTTCATAATATCCCCAAATTGACGCAATTGCCACATCAGGATTTGTTAGACTATAAACACTTAAGCCTTCTTCAACAACACATCCCCTCTGCTGAGATGCTACATCTCCTATGCGTTTACAGTTAGGATCTCTATTAATTCTATAATCCACATACAATTCAATTCTTCTCCTGTTCTCTCCGGTGTATTCTTTCTTCATTTTTTCCTAGAAAGTCTTTTAATTAGATCTTGCCTTGTATTTGACTCTTCTCTAAGTTTTCTTATGACTATTTTAGCAGAAGGTTTTTCTTCAAAAGGTACTTCATTCATCATTAGAAAATCTCTCAAGTCTAATGCGTGAGATAACTGTTGTATTTTACTAGAAGTCGGCCTCCACCAACCTCCTTTTTCTTGTTTTCCATCTATATCGTACCATAAAGTTATTTGCTCCCTTCCACTCATCTCTATTCTAACTATTTCTCCTAATGTATACACATCCCTGTAAGGATTCATATCGCAATCTACGTGAGTATGGTCTTGACCCTCCCCTCCAACCAAATATGGCTCGTGAAGCCTGTATCCCATAGCATCAAGTAATCTTGATACTTGCAATCTTTCCTTTGGAACTCTCCAGTATTTTCTTTCCATTTTAAATTATCACAGAACTCTTCTTCCTACAAGATATAAACTAAATTAGTTAATATATATTAAATTTGCTACTCTATTTTAATCCAAAATGGAAATATTTATAAATAATAGTAAATATTGGATTAAATGGATGAAAGAGATTATAAAATTCTGTCTATGTTGGATAAAGATAGTCGGATGCCTATAAACAAGATAGCCAAGGCTCTCAGATTAAGCAAAGATGGAATAAATTATAGGTTGAAAAAACTTGAAAAGGAAGGAATAATTCAACGTTATTTTATTGATATTAATGTCTCAAAGTTTGGACTTATTTTAAACAAAATAACTTTTAAATTTCAGAATACAACAAAAGAAAAGGAGAAAGAAATTTACAATTTCCTAAAAAGTTATCATAAGATCGGATGGGTCGCTCTTTGCAGCGGAGCTTGGGATGCAATAATTGTCGCTTACACTAAAGACATTTATGAATATAATTCTTTAGCAAAAGAGATAATTAGAAAATATGGAAAATATATCCACATGAAAGAATTTGTCGCTCATCCAGATTACTATGTTTCTAATAGGAAGTGGCTTACGAAAAAAGATGAGCCAATGATAAGCCATATAGGAGGACCTCTACAAAATAAATCTCCTGATTTAGTTGACATTAAAATTATAAAGGCCCTTGCAAAAAATGCGAGAATACCTTTGCTAAAGATTGCAGAAATAACAAATTTATCAAGTTCAGCAGTTATAAAGCGAATAAAAAACTTAGAGAAAAATAAGGTTATACTTAATTACAGGACAAGTCTTAATCTCGAAAAGTTAGAAAAAGAATTTTGCAAGTCTTTTATTTATCTGCAAAACGTAACAAAAGAGAAAGAGGATGAAATAGTAACTTTTTGTCTAAATCACCAAAATGTTACTGCTCTAACAAATTCTATTGGTCCTTGGGACTTAGAACTTGAAATGGAAGTAAAAAATTTTGATGAATTCTATGGCATCATGAATGAAATAAAAAGTAAATTCGGAGATATTATCAAAAACTACGAAGCAGTCGTTATAACAAAAGAAGACGGAATTGACTACAGCAATATTTTATGAAAAGAAGTTCTAAATTTCTTTTTCAGCTCTCCAGATTTTTTCTTCTCTGAAAATATTAAAGCCTTTTTTCTCGAAAATATGCTTCATTATCTCGTTATCTCCTAAAAAATATGCGAAAATTCGTTTAACATTCCTGTCTTTGGCAATTTCAAGCATATAGTCTGTCATCTGCTCTCCCAATCCCTTACCCTGATAAGGGTCTGCAATTGCAATTGCAAACTCTGCACTCTCATCATAGGGATTACTAATAAGCCTTACAACTCCCAATATTTTCTTTTCCCCACTGCCCTCTGTCTTATGGTGGGCTTCAGCTTTAGCTGTTTTCTCCGAAGTCTTTTCTAAAGAGCTCTCTGCCTCTGCAACAATTGCTATCTCCCTGTCGTAATCTATTTGAGTATACTTAATCAGCATTTCATGATTTAAGTCTTTGATTAGCCCAAAGAATCTAAATCTCTGGGTTTGCTTGGAGAATTTTGAAATCATCTCTTTCTCCATGTGCTCATCTTCTGGCCTAATTGGTCTAAGCGTTACCTGTTTTCCATTCTTCATCTTGATTTCTTTTATGTATTGCTTTGGATAAGGTGAAATAACTAAGTGCGAATATGGATTCAATTTCTTTTTCCCTTTCTTTTCTATAAACTCTTTGTCAAGGATTATTTTCGCATCTACTACCACTCCCCCATGTTCGTCTATGCTAAATGGATTGATATCTATTTCCTGTATCTCTGGAAAGTCACAGACAAGATAAGCAAACTTATAGAGAATAAACTGAATCTGGCTTATATCAACTGGTTTCATTCCTCTATATCCCTTAAGAAGCTCGTAAATTTTAGTTTCTTTTATAAGCATCTCTGATAAAGCCATATTTAATGGAGGGATTCCTACTTTCATATCTTTAAAAACGTTTACAGCAACGCCCCCCATGCCAAAAACAATTGCAGGCCCAAAAATAGAATCTTTCTTGCTACCAATTATAAGTTCATACTTTTTAGCTACCATCTCTTCTACCAAGATTCCATGAATCTCTGCTTTAGGAGAATTTTTTTTAACATTTTCTATTATCCTTTTAAAGGCCTCTCTTACTTCCTTACCATTAACTATATTCAGCTCCACTCCCTTAACCTCTGTTTTATGCATAATATCAGGAGAGGCAATTTTCATTGCAACAGGGTACCTTATTTTCTCCGCTATTTTAACAGCCTCTTCTTCATTTTTAGCGAGACTATGGTTAGAAACGGGGATAAAATAATTATCAAGTATTTTCTTTGCCTCATCATCTCTTAAAAAATATCTTTTTTCTGCCACTATAGAATCAATAAGTTTCCTGTTCTCCTCTGTTTTAGGATGAAAGGCATGAGGAATTGTTGAAGGAGTCTGGTATAATGATTCAAGGTTTTCAGAATAATTATAGAGGTAGATAAAAGATTTGACTCCTCTCTCAGGATATGGAAAAACAGGTATGCTGTTTTCTTCCAGTATTTTCTTTCCAAGAGCCACACTCTCTCCACCCATAAAAGAAGCTAAAATAGGCTTTTCTTTCAGATTCTTAATGCCAACAATGGACTTTGCAACAGCGGTCGCATCTGTCATTGTTTGAGGCGTTAAAAGAACTAACACTCCATCCACATCTTCATCCTCTAAACATGCTTCAACCGCTACTCGATAGTCTTCAGCAGAAGAATCTCCTAACAAATCCACCGGATTATTTTTACTCCAAGCAGGATTCAAGACTTTATCGAGTTTGTCTATTGTGCTTTTTCCTAATTTAGCTAATTCTCCCCCTCTTTGCACAAGCATGTCTGTTGAAATTACTCCTGGGCCTCCTGCATTTGTTATTATTGCCAATCTTTTTCCTTTTGGCCTCTTCTGTTTTGACAAGGTTTTTGCACAATCAAATAGGTCATCAATCTCGTTCACTCTTACAATTCCTGCTCTCTTAAAAGCAGCATCAAACACTTCGTCATTTCCTGCAAGGCTTCCTGTATGAGACAAAGCAGCTTTTGCTCCTTGTTCACTTTTTCCAGCTTTTAATACAATAATCGGCTTTCCCCTAGAAAATGAACGTGCTGCACTCATGAACTTCCTAGCATCATTTAAAGATTCCATATAAAGGACAATACTATTGGTGTAAGGGTCTGTTCCAAGATAATCTATCAGATCGGCAAATCCAACATCTATCATTCCCCCAATAGACGCAAAAAAACTGAATCCCATCTCGTATTTCAACGCCCAGTCTAAAATAGAACTTCCCAATGCCCCGCTTTGGGAAATAAATGCGATGTTGCCTTTTGCAGGCATTTTTCTTGCAAAACTCGCATTTAAATTTTTTGAAGGCCTTAAAAATCCCATACAGTTCGGCCCAATAATCCTCATGTTATTTTCTCTTGCTATTTTTAATATAGACTCAGAAAGCTCCTCGCCTTTTTTTCCTGCCTCGTTGAACCCAGAAGATAAAATCATTGTTGCCTTAACTTTCTTTTCTGCACACTCTTCCACTATCTTTTCAACAGTGGGGGCAGGAGTTGCAATTATTGCTAAATCAATGTCTTCTTTAATGTCAAAGACGCGCTGGTATGCTTTTTTCCCATGTATTAACCTTCTTTTGTTGTTCACTGCAAAAAGTTTACCGCTAAAAGTCTTAAGGTTTTTCAAAATCCCATATCCGACACTATCTTTATCATTAGACGCCCCAATTACAGCAATGCTTTTCGGATTAAATATCTCATCCAGCTGTTTTATAGTCATTTTTGCTTAGTTGCCTCTTTTATAAGAATAAAGAGAAAAAAGGGTTTATAAAGGTTTAACTAAACAAGCGTTTCAGGAGTTCTAAAAGCCTAGAAAAGAAACTTTTACTCTCCGGTGCAGGAAGATTAGGCATTCCTCCCTCACATTTCTTTGTCTGAAGATTGCAGGTGCTTCCTGTTCCATAAACCTCAACACACTGTGAATTTTGCGTGCAGACGCAAGGAAGAGCTCCTGCAGAAGGCGTTCCTTTAACTGAACTTGTAATTAGTCTTTTACCATACAAATAACCCCCATTGCATACAACCGAGTTTATCAATGGATGGAAATCGAGATCGTATCTTCCTACATCTGCATCCCAGAAACTTGAAGGAGTGTCCTCTACCCACCAATCAGGACTGTCCGGAGGAATATGGTTATGATTAGTATTTTGTAGACTCCTATAATATTTTCCATTTGGATCATATTTGACAAAAGCTCCTGCATCATAAGTACCTATGCCTGCCCAATCTATGTCCATAAGGAACAAACTTGCTTTTGCAAAAAATGAAGTGAAACCATTTGTGCTGTAACTATACTCCGAAGTGGCTCCTCTGAAATATATATCTTCGAAGAAGTTAGGATAACCATGCAGAGAAGGACTCTCCCATACTGCAAAAATCGTGTTCTGCCCTAATCTTTCATATTGACCATTTCCGTCGTAAGAATTAAGTATATTATTATCCTGCTGTATAGTTATGCCAGGAAGTGGCCAATATCCAGTAATTATATTGTTATAAAAATAAAATCCCTCCCCATTATTAACAATTTGCACTTCAAAATTACTCTTATATCTTTGGACTATCTGATACGCAAGAGATGTCACATTCATGTTTGAATACCCTATAAATGTATTATTCCTTATTATTACCGGCCTTTCAAGTGTCGGAGCTAAAAATAATACTCTTGTATTTGCAGTATCATAAAATACATTGTTCTGCATAGTTATATTGCTGAAATTCCCTACTTCCCTGTAATTCATAAGATTCTGTGCTATATGACAGTCATGCACTATATTTCCATCAAGAACATAATCATCAGCTCTCATAGAAAAAATACTTCCCATATGGTATTTTGAGATATCATCAGCAATAAGATAGGGAAAATAGGAATCTGTCCTGTCTTCGTTGCAATCAAATATCCTGTTTTCTTTCATTATAAGATTGTTGCAGCCCATATCAACAAATCTCATTATAGAACCCATTGAAATATCTGATAGAGTGTTATTAATAACATAAGTACTATTAGAAGTCGCAACCATGGGAAAATTGCCAGAGAAAGTTTTAACTTCATTGTTAAGCAATTTAACATTATAAGTATTAGTCAGATGCAATCCATCAACAACATACTTATTAAAACCTTTAAAATAAGAGTTGGTTATTGTCACATCTGCGGAATTATCAATGGTGCCAAAATAGTATCCTCCTATAATATCTCCTGTTGGTGTAGGCTTCACAGCAGGGTCAACAATAATTGAAACGCCATCTACAGTAAGTTTTTGGCTTATTATCGAACCTGTTTTGCCGATATTTAACCTATCAAAAACTGCCCCCCTCTTATTCACAGATTTGTATGTGACTGGCGCAGTCCTGCTGTTTCCATCAAATAAAACACTGCCATATTTTCCATCCTGAAGCATAAATAAAAGAGTATCTTGAATGTGACTGTTTGCATAGCTTTTCGCTTCATTCAAAGTCATTTCATTTCCTAGAGTTCCGTCATGACTTCCTGCTCCCGTTACAGAAACAGAGAAACAGTTATTTGAAGGAAGACATGTGACGCTGCTTGTCTGGCAGATTCCATCAATGCACAAATTGCTTTGGCAATCTGATGCTACCAAGCATGCTTTGCCATTTGCGCATTTTGCGCATGAGCCGCCGCAATCCACATCTGTCTCAGTACCATCTTTGATACCATTGTTACATTGATTAACTATAAGCTCGCTTATTTTGTAGATATGAACCTCATAAGGTTTCCTGAAAGTATCCTGAAACTTGTTGCCTACAACATTTATATTCCTGTTTTCGTCTATTACTTCCCCAGTGCCTGTAGCAATATTATTGATTGTAAAATTTGCAATAACAGAACGGCTCCCCATTGCAATAGCAAACAAATAGGTAGAGTCGCCATACTCTTTTAACATTGTCTTTATTTTTACCCCGGTATCGTTTGTTACTACGCTGTCCCTTCCAACTAATGTAGGGCTGTTCAAAACAGGTGCTAAAGAGGTAATTCTCTGGTTAATAAGAGTAACATTGCCTACAATTTCTGGGTATCTAAAAATTCCGTCTTCTCTGAAACTTGGCTGCCATTCATGAACAAAATAAGTGATTCCCATTGAGCCATGAATTATAGACATCCAGACCTCTGATTTTACTTGCTCTGCACTAGGCCTTGCCGTAGCATTTTGTATGTGGGTCGTTTCAATAATGTTCCAGACTATCTTTGTTCCGTTTGACCAGTTCACTAATCTCTCAACGCCTCTAGCAACATAGGAAATTGGCTTGCCGCTTGTCACAGGATAAATATCATAGGAAATAATATCTGCTCCTTTAATATATTCAGGATACATGTCTAATCTTCCGGTACAAGTACCCCTCCCAACCCAGTTTTCATCAGAAACTCCCCTCCCAAAATTCAAATAAACAGGCCTGGTAGAATCGTTCGATTTTAATTCGTTATATTTTTGCTGTATAATCAAAGGGTCGATACAAGGCAACCAACCTCCGCCCCCATCAGGCTGTGCATTATCAGGCTCGTCCATTGATAACCAACCTTCAATCACGCTGCTATTCTGAGATGTTAAACCAACTGAATTTTGAGATGGGAATACTGGCATATCCTTCTTTTTAAATGCAGCAAGCTGAGGCTCGTCTACAGGATTCCAAAGCCCAACAAAAATGTTTATTCCAATATTTTTGAATTCGTCAATATTACTCGGGGCTTGAAGCCAGACTCCTATAGGAAAGAAGTCAGGATCAGATGAAGGGCCCTTTTCCCATTTATACGGACTAGTTATACATTGCCCCATTGAACTGCAGTACTGCCCTGTTAAGCAGGTTCCACAACTTCCTCCACACCCATCTCCTCCGCATTGTTTTCCTGTGCAATTTGGAGTACATGACGAATCAGGCCCACCAGGACCTCCTGGCTCTGTTGGCTTTTTGCAGTCTTTAGGGCAATTAGTATAATTTTCCCCTTTATCACATGTCCCGTTTCCGCAATAATTTGTTGGCTTGGAAGTATCATCAATTCCCGAATCATTAACAGGAGTAGTATCATTAAAATAAGGCTCATTTTGCTCTGTCCCATTTGCTGCAGGAGGCAAATTTTTAAGATAATCATAGCCTAAGTATGCAAGAACAATTATTATAGCAAGTAAGAGTACTACAATTAAGATTATAAAAATAAATTTTGTATAATGCTTTTTTGCAGGAGATGTTTCTATTACTACAGTCTCTTTTTTTCTTTTTGGTTTCAAAGTATCGAAGACTTCAAATTCCACACTCTTTTTTGGCATAGATTATTATGTCTGATGGATTAATAAATATTGCTAAAACTTCCAGTATTTTTTTAAATTTCTTTCAAGCTCTTTTATCCTTTTTTCGTATTCTTTTCTCGTTTCCAAAGAAGACCTTGTACTTTTTTCAGTAAATCTTTGCTTTTCTCCATTAATGCCTTCTAAAAAGCTAAAAACACACATTGGAAGAGCTTCTGTATTATAGCCGCCTTCAAAAGTAGCGTACATGTTCTTGAAATTCTCCCTTAACAGTTTTCCTAAGCTATAATAGGCATTAAAGCTTAATTTCAAATCCAAAAGCAGGTCTCCAAGATAAGCATCAAATCCAGCTGATAAAGCAACAATATCTGCATTAAATTTCTTCAGTATTGGCATAATTCTTTTGATAGCATCAAAATATAAGTCATCTCCTGTTCCGGCCGGAAGGGGAACATTTATCGTATAACCTTTCCCTTTTCCTTCTCCAAGTTCATCCACCCAACCCTTATTTGGAAAAGCGGGATACTGATGCAAAGAAAAATACAGCACTTTGTTTGTGTCATAAAAAATGCTCTCGGTTCCGTCTCCCAGATGCCCATCAAAATCAAATATCAAAACCTTTTTTCCCTCATTTACTAGTTTCTGAACCGAAATAGCCAGATTATTAAAAACGCAGAATCCCGAGGAGCGAGTAGGATGTGCATGATGTCCAGGCGGCCTAACCAAAGCAAAACCATTTTTTTCCGAAGCCTCGATTGTAGCTCCTACAGCCATAACAGCTGCATTCCAGCTCCCTTTTGAAACATAAGTGTCAGGATCAAGATATTCTTCTTTGGCGCAGGCTTCCTTAACTTTCTGAATGTAGTATTTATCATGAATCAAAGAAAGATATTTTTCCCCACTTTCTATTTTTGTTTCTCTAAGTTTCCCAAAACATTCCAGCCTTTTTTTGTTTTCAGGATGCATTCCCGTATCATGCTCCAGAAAAACTTTGTTGTAAATTATTTCCATGCTGCACCTATTTTACAAGCCTAAGGAAGAAAAGCGCATTTAAAAATGTTACAGTTCAAACTCGTCTATAAAACCTATAATTGTCTTGTACTTCTCCAAGTATCTAAAACCTTTTTCACTTAAAGAATAAACTTTTTTGCCCTGCTTATCTATGGTTTCTGTTATGAAGCCCTTGCCAGAAAGTTCCTGAAAATATTCTGCAAATCTTTGAGAAGAGAGGTTGGATTTTCTAAGCAAAGGAGTCATTTTAATTGCCCTGCTATCTTTTAATATCTCCAATATATCTTTTATTATTTCCAGTCTTTCGCGCTTTGGCATTTTTAACCCGCTCTCTTTAGAACTTTAAAAAGTATCAGCATGAAAATTCCCAGCGAAATAAGATAAACAGTCAACTGGTAGGTTCCTATTATGGTTGGAAGAAGGATATCGACCACATTCAAAAGCCAAAATGCAAAAAGGAGAATGTACACAATAAAAAATCTATTTTTTTTGTTTTCTTTCTTGTTCCGGTGCATTATACAAATTCCTATTGCAAGAAGAAAGAAAAGCACAATATTAATCCCAAGATATAACCAAGCAGCATCATCAGATAGGAGTATTATTATAGAAATTACAACTGCAAAAATATGGAACGCATAACTTTTATTTTCCCATTTCTTGCATACAACGCTGTAAAACAAGTAGAAAACAGCCATCGAGCTTGCATAGATAAACACAAATAAAGTCAAAGGAGCAATAAACTGAGGTATTTCCCTTACTGCCTTAACCCCAAAAAAATAAACCAGGAATTTTATAAAAGACCTAAAAAAATAAGCAATTGCAAAAAATAAGAAAGAGAGTCTGAAATATTTTATGCCCTTGTAATTGCTTAGTTCATATAGCTCTTTTGTTCCATAGTAGACCATGAGGCTGCATAGTATAATTACAAAAGAATAAAGAATCTCCATACCAACAGATATACTAAGAAGTTGGTCCATGACGTCTTGCATTCTGACTGGTGGCATTTTAATTTAAAGCTAATGAATTATTTAAACCTATTTAAAATTGATTTAAAATATATTTAAAGAATATGGACTTAAAATGTATATCTTTGTTTCTTCTTGTTTATAAATGAAAAAGTTTTCTTTTTATTGCTCTAAAGGGGGCGAAGGTTTGCACCACTCTTTTCCCTTCCCCTCTCTTAGGCATATAGAATAAATAAAATAGGTTAAGAATGAGAAAGCAAAGAAAATATAAAAGGATACATAAAAGCGCAAAAATACTTGGAGCTATTTTACTCGGTGCCTTGGTGTTCAGCGGAGGAGCCTTTGCAATACCTGTAAAAAGTGCTACAGATAAAGGAGAAGTAATGACAGTAATTAAAGCCAATGCACAAAATGACCTTAATTATATAGGCCAGTGGAATAAAGAATTTTCAGAAGGATACGAAGGATTTGATAAAAAGGTCTATCTTGAATCTTTTGAAAATAGCCTAGAAGAATAGACTTTCAGTCCATCTTATTTATAAACAAATAGTTTCACAACCAATCATGAAAATAACTGTAAGGAGGAAAAATACAAAAATGAAAAACGTATATAAGGGAACAATTGCCATTGGCATAGTTGCTCTTTTGGCAGTAAGCTTTGTTGCAGCGAATAACTTTGGCCTGATGAATGGTTTCGGCCAGTTTAGCGAAGAAGACAAAGAAGCAGCAAAAGCAAATATGGACGCAATTAAGACAGCTATAAAAAACAATAACTATCAAGACTGGAAAGCAGCCATGGAAGAACAAATAGCTATACTAGAGTCACAAATAACACCAGAAAACTTCAACGCTCTTGTCGAGAAGCACAACGAGATGTCTGAAGTTCAGGCAAAGATTCAGGCTGCAAAAGATGCAGGAGACACTGAAACACTGCAACAGCTTCAAGAGCAGTATGGACTTGGAAAGGGCATGGGGCATGGAATGAAAGGCATGAACAAAGGAAGTTGCCCAATGGCTGAAAATACTGAAGTAGAAGATTAATTCTGGATAAAAAAATATTTTTTTTATTTAATAAATGGACTTAAAGTCCATATGTTTTATAAGCAAAAGATTAAAAAAAGAGTTATCTAAGAGGTGATTAAAGAAATTAACATGGAAAGGCTAACAAAAGGAATAATTATTGGAGTAATTATAGGATTGATTTTAGGAGGAGTTGTAGGATATTTTATAAGAGGCTCCTTGAATAGAGGGCCAGATATGAGAAATTTTCAAATTACTGATGCTACAAAAAATGAAATAACTTCTTTCTTTGACTCCACTTCTGATTTAAACGAAATAAATTCTTACTGCCAGCAAAACCGCATGTACTGCGCCTACTATTGCAGAGATATAAATCCCAACCATGAAATATGCACTCAGCTTCAGAATTTTAGCAGACCAGGAAGACAATGAAACAGGAAACAATAATCAAACTGGACAACGTATGGAAGAAATATAGCATGGGGAAGGCTGGCACGCTTGTGGTATTAAAAGAGATAAATTTAGATATAAAAAAAGGGGAGTTTATTGCAATCAGTGGACCATCGGGCTCTGGCAAATCCACAATGATGAATCTAGTAGGGGCATTAGACAAGCCTTCTTGGGGAAAAATTTATCTAAAAAATGAGGATATCTCTCGTATGTCAGAATCCTCTCTGGCTTTTTTAAGGGGGAGGACAATCGGTTTTATATTTCAGCAGTTCAATCTCCTGCCTACTTTAAATGCACTGCAGAATGTTGCTCTCCCCATGGAAATGATTAATATTCCAGAGGGCAAGGCAAAAGAGAGGGCAAAAAGACTACTAGAAATATTAGGTCTTGGAAATAGAACTCACCACAAACCAAACGAACTCTCAGGAGGACAACAGCAAAGAGTTGCAATTGCGCGTTCGCTTGCAAACGACCCTGAAATAATTCTTGCTGATGAACCTACAGGTAATCTAGACAGCAAAACAGGAAAATTCGTGATGGATTTCCTAGGAAGCATAAACAAACAAGGTAAAACAATAATTTTAATAACTCATGACCTGAATCTAGTAAAATATGCGCAAAGAGTTATTTATATTAAAGACGGTAAAATAGAAAAAGAAATATTGAAAGGAGGAAAATGAAAAAATGAGAAAAATCAAAAGGGATATGATAGTATTTCTGTTAATTCTTCTTGCAGGCATTGCGTCTGCAGCGAGTACGGTTCCTGCATCAACTTCTCCATCTATAGAAAGTTGCAGTTTAACAGTTACTTTATTGAACCAAGAACCTTACCCTGCAGTTCCAGGGGAGTATGTAAAAGTCGTCTTTCAGATAAGCGGGCTAAACGACAATGCTTGTTCAGGAGCAAAATTCAGACTTGTTCCTAAATATCCATTTTCGCTAGACGAGGGGGATGAAATAAAGGTTCTAGATGGCAATACTTACATTCCTGGATACAACAAAAATTGGTTAATAGGATATAAGTTAAGGGTTGATAAAGACGCAGTCGAAGGGGAGAATAGTATAGAAGCCAGATACACTTCTAACACAAACCTTAATTTTGATTCGTATGTAGAAAAAAGCTTTAATATAACAATCGAAGATTCTCGCACTAGTTTTGATGCAGTAGTCCAGGATTTCAGCGACAACCAGATCTCTATAGCCCTAGCAAATGTTGGAGAAAAAACAGCTAATGCAGCAGTAGCAAGGATACCTCAACAGAAAGGATATAGAATACTCGGAACCGACGGGCAGATGATTGGAAATTTAGAAAGCGGAGATTATACTATTGTCAGCTTTGAGATTGCTCCAACAACAATTGGAAGGTCTCAAGATGTTCCACTAGAATTCCAGATTGATTACACAGACAGCATAGGGGAAAGAAGAAGTGTGCCAATGAATCTCACATTGAATATGAACGCTATAGCAAATACCAATGCAACTTTCACAGGTATGGCTAGGTCAAGAATGCAACAACAAAGCAGTTCTACAATTTCGACAACGACTTGGATAATTATAGCGATAATTGCATTAGTAATATTGGTTATTCTATATATGAAGCGTAGGTGGATTTTAGGACTGTTCAAAAAAAGCCCTAAAAAATCCCATGAAAATATGCCTGACTGGATGAAAAATAACAACAAATAAAAATGAGAATAAGAAAGTCCTTAGAACTTGCGCTTAACATATTAGTGCACAGTAAGTTAAGAAGCTGGCTTACTATAATCGGTATTATAATTGGAATCGGTGCTGTTGTAGCAATTGTTTCTATTAGTGAAGGCGCAAAACAAGAAATGGAAACTAGGTTGGGAAGCCTAGGTGCAGATGTATTAACTGTCACTTCAGGGTTTTCTAGAGCAATGGGCTCAGGCGGAGAATTCAGAATGAGGTTTGATAACGATGAAAGTTCCAGCACTACAAAAAATCTGACAAAAAAAGACGTAATAATTATAGAAACTGTACCTAATGTGCTTTATGCTATGGGTGCTATTTCTGGAAGAGGCGATTTAACTTATTCTGGAAAAACCGCAAGTGCGAACATACAAGGGGTAGACGCATCTGTTTGGAAAGACATCACAACAGAAACAATCGATTCTGGAAGGTTTCTAATGCAGTCTGATAAATATTCAGTAGTCATTGGAGGAAGGCTTGCAACAGAAACTTTTGAAAACGGAATTCCTTTAAACAGCAAAGTAACAATAGAAGGCAAATCTTTCACAGTTGTTGGAATAACAACCTCCGGCTCAACAGTATATATGCCCATTGAAATTGCAAGAACAACTCTAGAAGATGCAGGCGGAGAAAAGCTAGATTCAATTTCTGTAAAAATAGAAGACGTAGCTCTCTCCGAAGCAACTGTTGGAAATATAACAAGCAGGCTAATGCTTTCAAGAGGGATTTTATACGAAAAAGATAGAGATTTTTCAGTTATCTCGCCAGCAGAAATGCAAGCAACAATGACCTCTACTTTAAACACTCTATCGCTTTTCTTAGGGGCTATTGCAGCTATTTCCTTAGTTGTTGGGGGGATTGGAATAGCAAATACCATGTTTACCTCTGTTTTGGAAAAAACAAGAGACATAGGAATAATGAAGGCAATAGGCGCAAAAAATAGGGATGTCTTGCTTATATTTTTATTTAATTCAGGATTTATTGGGCTAGTAGGAGGGATTGGAGGCATTGTACTTGGCTCAATAGCATCTTCTTTAATAAGTTCTGCAGGAGGCTTGTCTTCAAATAGTGGCGGAGGCATGGGTGGAGGTATGATGAGGATGTTCAGTTCAACAGCATTAACCTGGCAACTGCTTGTGGGCTCCTTGCTTTTTTCAGTATTAATCGGAGTTATTGCAGGAGCAATTCCAGCATATCGAGCTTCTAAACTAAACCCAGTTGACGCATTAAGATATGAATAAATTTGAATACTAATGTAAAGTAAACTAAGTATCTTAACATTCTTTTCACTAAGAAACCTGCCAGATTGTCTGCACTTGTTCGACAATCTCACTTGTATATTAGAAATATCAGTTGCTACTTTTAAATCGGATAAATAATATATCTTCGCATGAGGAACCCTTGAAGAAGGCTAATTCGAAGAAGGGTAGATGATTAGTTGTGTTAAGTTATAGACTTGAATTTACAACTAACAAAGATTTAAAAATAAAAAGCCATAGTCTATATAATGAAAGTAATATTATATACTGCCCCCTCATGCCCTTTCTGCATAATTGTAAAAAAATACTTAGAAAGGAATAAAATCCAGTTTGAAGAAATAGATATTTCAAAAGATAGAGGAAAGAAAGAAGAAATGGAGCATAAAAGCAACCAGTCCCAAGTTCCAGTAGTGGATGCAGATGGAACAGTTGTAATAGGTTATAATTTAAAAAAACTTAAAGAAGCTCTAAAACTGCCATGAAAATACCCAAATTGATTACCTCCTTTTTTTCATCAAGATTCAACATAGCCCTAGTCATAATCTTGATTCTTCTAGGCGCGTTTGCTTATATAAGCACAAGCCAGCTCTCAAGCAATCCAGTGTCAAATGAAACAACACAAGTTCACTTCTTCTATCTTCCAACCTGCCCGCATTGCGCAGATCAAAAGCCAATTTACTATGAAGTGAAAGCAAACCGAACGGACATCCCTTTCTATGAGCATGATGCCTCTACAGCTGGAGGCTCTGAATTACTGTACAAGATGGCAACAGAAGCAGGATTAGACACTTCTAATTTGGGGGTTCCAATAATCTTTGTTGGAAAAAAACCCCTTGTAGGCGTGCATTCCAAGGAAGAAATAATAGCTGCAATAGAAGACTGCCTAAATGAATGCAAAAAAGGAGGGTCAGATACTCAGATTACTCAAGAGATTAAAACCAGTTTTTCAGATTTTGAAATTCCATTATTTGGGAAAACGGACTTGACTAAATGGTCCTTACCAACATTAGCAATAGTTCTTGGATTAATAGACGGATTTAACCCATGCGCAATGTGGGTTTTAGTTTATCTAATCGGGCTATTGATCGGAGTCCAGGATAGGAAGAAAATATGGATAATCGTAGGTAGCTTTGTTTTAGCATCAGGAGTCCTTTATTTCTTGTTCATGACTGCCTGGCTGAATATTTTCCTTTTTATTGGTTATATAAGAATCTTAACAATAATAATCGGATTAGTAGCCCTTGGAGGAGGAATATTGGACTTAAAAGAGTATTTTACAACAAAAGGAGATTTAACCTGCAAAGTAGAAGATGAAAAAGGGCAGGAAAAAACAATGAAAAAAATAGAGAGAATTATCTCCCAACCAGTATCCATTGCAATAATACTCTCAATAATTGGGCTTGCTTTTGTAGTAAATTCAGTTGAATTTGTATGCTCTGCAGCAATTCCTGCGGTTTTCACGCAGCTACTTTCCTTAAGCGGAATATCTTCCTTTTATCACTACCTATATATTCTGATTTATGTATTCTTTTTTATGCTGGATGATTTGATAATATTTGGGATGGCTGCTTTTGCTCTTGGAAGCGAGTTTGGGCAGAAATACGCAAAATACTGCAAGTTAATAGGAGGGATAATACTTATAATCCTGGGGCTTATTATGTTATTCATGCCCGGGCTGCTAAGATAAAATGGAATATGACACAATAATTATTGGAACTGGAATTGCAGGTTATGCAGCAGGAATGTATGCTGCAAGGTTGGGATTAAAAGTCCTTCTTATTGGAGAAACTCCAGGAGGAACTTTAGCACTAACAGGAAAAGTTGAAAACTATCCTGGATTTATTTCAATAGACGGACAGGAATTAACAGACAAACTAGAAAAGCATGCAAAAAAATATGATGTTGAAACTATTACCGACATTGTTGACCAAATTAAAAAAGATAAAGACTCTTTCCTAGTCCGGTCTGGGGATAGGTTTTTTTCTTCCAAAACAGTAATTCTTGCAACAGGAACAGAAACAAAAAAGTTGAATATAAAAGGGGAAAAAGAATTCTTTGGGAACGGAGTAAGCTATTGTGCGTTATGCGATGCTGATTTTATAAAAGGCAAGATAGTAGCAGTTGCAGGAGGAGGAGACGCTGCAGTAAAAGAGGCTCTCTTATGCACAGAACATGCAAAAAAAGTCTATATAATAAACAACGAAAAAGAGCTTCATCCAGAAGAGCCCCACAAAAAAGTGTTAAATGAAAAAATAAAAGAAGGAAAAATAGAAGTAATAAATGATAATGAAATTCTTGAAATAAAAGGCAAAAAAGAAGTTGAAACTCTCTTGTTAAAAAAAGAATTCAAAGGGAAAAAAGAACTCCTTGTTCAGGGTCTTTTCATATATATCGGGAATGTTCCAAGAAGCGAGCTCGCAAAAATGATAAATGCCAAGTTAAACAGCAAAGGAGAAGTAATAGTAAATGAAAATTGCGAAACTAATCTAAAAGGCTTTTTTGCAGCAGGAGATGTTACGAATAAAGAATGGAAACAGGCAATACTTGCTGCATCGCAAGGAGTCACTGCAGCTTACTATGCGTATAATTATTGCAGGAAAAATTAGCAAACCTTTTAAAAACCCCCTCTTATTAGTATCACTATGGATATTTTATACTGGATATTATTAATGACTTTTCTAAACGGAACGCTGGGATTAGCAGGGGCTTTTTCTTTTCTTATATCTAAAAAAGTCCTGAATAAAATTCTCATATTCTTAGTCTCATTTTCAATAGGGGCGCTTCTTGGGGGCGCAATTTTCCATCTCCTCCCAGAATCAACAGAACAGTTAGGAATAGGCTTGACAGGCCTTCTAACAATAACTGGATTTATTTTGTTCCTGCTTATTGAAACAGTATTACACTGGCATCACTGCCACGATGGGGAATGTAAAGTCCATCCATTCAGCCAGCTTATACTTTTCGGAGATGGCATCCATAATTTTATAGATGGAATAATAATTGCTTCCTCCTTCCTTGTATCAGTTCCTTTTGGAATAATCACAAGCATCTTAATAATGTCCCATGAACTCCCGCAAGAAATTGGCGATTTCGCAGTTCTTGTTTTTGGAGGGCTAAAAAGAAAAAAAGCCCTGGTTTATAATTTTCTTGCCCAATTAACAGCGGTTTTTGGAGGTATTTTTGGCTACCTGTTCCTGAATGCTACAGAATATTCTTCTTTCCTTCTTCCAATTGCAGCAGGCGGATTTTTGTATATTTCAATAACTGATTTAGTTCCAGAAGTTTTCAAAGAAAACAATATGAAAAAGAAAGCAGCCCATGTCATACTTATAATTCTGGGACTTCTTGTTCTAATTTCTGGAAAGATTTTAGCTGGATAATTTTATACTTTATAATTACCGCCCTCTATTTTTATTGCCTTGCCATTGACAATCGCATCTGCTATTTTCTTTCTAGCAGATAATACAAGCCTATGAAACGTGGGCTGTGAGATATCCATCTTTTTAGCGCATTCTTCCTGCTCCAACCCATCCAAATCCTTTAGTCTTACTGCTTCGAATTCATCAATCTGCAAAACAACCTCTTGCAACTCTCTTAATGGAATGCCTCGGGGTTTGTAGTACGTAACATTAGGATTAAATCCAACTCTTCTGCATAATCTTGGGCGCACCATTTAAATCCATCTCCTTACTTTATTTTTATATTCCAAGTATCTTTTTCCAAAAGCTCTTTCCATATTTTTTTCTCCAAGAGGAACAAATAATTGATTGGTTATAAAAAAGAAAATTATTGGAAAAATGAAAGTTGTTAAACTCCCCATTAAGACAGCAATTCCGATTAATATAATTAACATGCCCAGGTACATGGGATTCCTGCTTATTTTATAAATTCGTTTATTAATAAATTTATCTGGATTCTTAAATGGATTTTGTGTTGTTTTATTTTTAGTAAATAATAGCCATGCCCAAATGTTCAACATTACTCCTAAAAAAATAAACAATATTCCAAGTAATGTATGAGGGTAGTGGACTATTTGCATTACTGGGAAAATAAAATGAATCAGAATAATAAATGCAATTCCCAAATAAAAATATGCTGGGGGCATAATTTTTCTTTTTTCTTTCATATTAACAAAACAGCAACTGCTATAACCGTTGTCCATTTACCTTCTTTATTGCATTCTGATGATTGAGTTATATTGGTGGTTCTAAATATGTGCCCCGAAGATTTGTAAACTTGTTCTCTTTCTTCCCAGGCAGTATCGGGATTAAATTCTATTCCTAGGGTCGTTGCAAGCATTGTTGCAGCCAAATCTTCTGCATATTCTCCTGACTTTTCTCCTTTTTCTCCAAAAGCATGATGCTCTGAAAGATATCCATAATGGCTGTTATCTTTTGGAATCGCCAAGCCTATAGAAGCAGAAACCAACCTATTTGGCTCGTTGCTTTCATTTCTTGCCATTACACAATAGGTAATCTCTCCAGAATTAAGTTGTTTTAGCCCTTCTTCCTTTGAAATCAACCTTGCATTTGGTGGAAAAATGCTTGAAACACAAACAACATTGCATTTTTCTATTCCTGCATCTCTTAATGCAAGCTCAAAACTTGCAAGCTTGTCTTTATGGACTCCTACCCCTCTTGTTAAAAATACTTTTGCTGGGACCATTTGAATAATTAATCGTGCTCTTCAAATTTTTTATCCTGCACTTTATCGTTTTTTCTTATCCATTCTAAAAGCATTGCAGCATGTTCTTTTTCTTCATCTCTGTTATGTTCAAGAATCTTTTTCAGCTCTGTATCATTTGCATCTTCAATTCTTGTTTCATACCAGTTTATAGCTTCAAGTTCTTCAATAAGACTCTGCCTTGCTTTTTTTAAGTCTGAATTTTCTACTTCTTTTGAATACATTTTATAACCTCCTATAATGAATTTATATTCATAACCGTATATAAATCTTATGGATAACCAGAATTAAACGCCAAAAATTCCTGCAAGCAAGAAAACAAATATTGCGCCGAGTATTATTCCAATTGCTGTAAAATGATGATGCCCATATTCTCTTGCGCATGGAATTATTTCGTCAAGGGTAATAAAAACCATAACTCCCCCGGCAAAAGCTAAAGCGCAAGGTATTAATACTGTATACGAAATCAAAAAGAAAGCTGCAACTAAAGCTCCAATCGGCTCAACTAACCCTGAGAATAATGCTACCTTGAAGGATTTCCATTTGCAAAGTCCGCTCTTGCATAAAGGCAATGCAGTGGCTATGCCCTCTGGGATATTATGTAAAGCCATTGCTATTGCTACAAAAATTCCAAATTTAGGAGCAAACATATATCCTGCTCCAACTGCTATGCCCTCTGGAATATTATGTATTGCAATTCCAATAGCTGTTAACACCCCGGTTTTAAATAATTTAGAATCAAAAATGTTATTTTCTTTTTCATTAAAACGAATGTGAGGGATAAAAAAATCAATTAAAAACATAAATAATGCTCCGGTAGCAAAACAAATTGTCGTTGTTAGATAACCACTTAATTTCCAGGCTTCGTTAACCAGTTCTAAAAATGAGAGAGTAATCATTACTCCTGCTGTCAGCCCCATCAAAAAACCAAATAATCTTTTTCCAGGCTTTCCAATCATGGCTATTAAACCACCTATTCCCGTTGCAAGCCCAGCTAACAAGCTTAATAAAAATATATTGAGTATTGGATGCATGCAATACTCACTCTTTTCTGTTTTATAAACATTACTTTAAAACTAAAAAAATAAAAAATTAAAATAAAGAAAAAAACTTACTTCATTTCTTTTAGTTTTCTTTGGATTGCTTCTTTCTCAACTTCTATATCTTTTAAGTCTGCTTCAAGAATTTTCTTTTCTTCGTCTTTTGTCAATGTAACTTGTCTTCTATACCCAAATCCTCTTCCCATTCCAAATCCTCTGCCGCATCCCCTTCGCATTCCACCTCCGCAAGGCCCCATTCCTCTTCCAGTCATAGGTCCAAGCCCTTGTGGTCCTGTTTTATCCATATTTGGCATTTTATTTTTCTCCATGTTTATTTAATTAAAAGAAACTATGTTAACAGCTTCCTTTTTTCCCGCCTTTCTTTTTTCCTATTCCTTTTCCACCAGCCCTTCCTTTGCCCTGTCCTCTACCCTCTCTGGGTCCTGCTGATCCACTTCTTGGCCCTGTTCCGTCTTTATTTGGCATTTTATTTATCTCCTTTGCCTATTGGCAATTTAATTTATTTTTCCTATATATAGGAATCTAAGAACCTTGGTTCTTATTATGAATATATATTCATAATACTATTTAAATGTTTCGTTTTGTTAAATCTTTTTGGAAGACCTTTATCCTAATCAATTGAAAGATTTTGGCAGGATAAAACTCACCATAAAACCTAAAAACCCCATAAAAAACCTTCTTTTAACCCCTAAAATGGCAGAAAATAGCATTTTGTCCCTTTTATATATCACTCAATAGTGACAACAAATAGAAAGATTTATAAACTTCACTATCATAGGTAAACTATGGAAAATTTACCTATAGCTAAAAAAACAAGGAACACGATTATTGCGATAATAATCGGCATGATGGTGATAGTAGCCGCTATTTTAATAAGCATAATCATGCAATTTAATCTTGTTGAAAATCTAGTAATGAGCTGGATTCTCACCACTCTTTATGCTCTAATCGCATTTTTCTTAATAGATCCAACTGTTCAAATAACTCCTGTAAAGGTAGTTGAAAAACCCATATACCAAAAAGTAATTGAAAAAATCCAAATACCAGTAGAAAATAGAATAGTTGAAGTAGTTGATAGACCAATAATTCAACCTATCCAAATACCAGTAGAAAATAGAATAGTTGAAGTAGTTGATAGACCAATAATTCAACCTATCCAAATACCAGTAGAAAATAGAATAGTTGAAGTAGTTGAGAAAGAAGTTATTAAAGAAATAAAAGTACCTGTTGAAAAAATAGTTTATAAGACCATAGAAAAAGAACGCAAGAAACTTAATATCCCAAAGTTCCAGTTCATAGGTTCAACTCAGACAAAAACTTATCATAAGAGAAGCTGCAAATTTGCAAGGATGCTTAAAAACAAGTACAAGCTGCACAGCAACAGCCAAGATTTCTTCGCAGGAAAACACTACAAAGCCTGCAGAACATGCATAGACAAAAGCAAACGTCAGCACAGGATTCATAACAAAAACAACAAAAAAATAATCAATATAATTACACCAAAAAAACAAAATTACAAAGAACAAAAAGAGCATTATGAAGTATGCGATAAAGTTCAATTCAAGCCAAAAGGCTACGACCAGGATTTCATCAAAAGAGAAAACTATCAGTCATGTTTGGTGTAAGCATTCAATAAAAAATCTTTTTATTTAATTATTTTTATATCTTTCTTTTTATATTTACAAGGAGAATGTCCAAACTGAACAATTAAATCAACACTTAATCTTTCGACTTCCAAAGGAATATCGCATGCCCCAAAACAAGTTCCCATCCATATAATGCATTCACATCCAGATTTTTTTTCAATCTCTTCTACAATAACAGTAGAATAAGGCTTTAATCCATCTGGAAATTGTAAAAGAACTTTTTTTGCCTTTTCCTTTTTTATCGTTTTAACTATCTTGCCTATCTCTAATTCATATTCTCTCTCAATCTCCATTATGGACTTATTTTCCATGTTACCCTGTTAATCTATATCCCCCAAAGTCGTACCTCTCGCTTCTAATTCTTCTGTAGCCCCTCTCTTCTAAAAAGATGTTTACATGATTGCTCACAAAATGTCTTACTCCCCGGGGAACAAGCCCCTGTATTTGTAAATGAGTATTGGCTATTAAATAAAGTCTGCTTACTGCCTTTGAAGCTATGGTTTTGGGATTATCTCCTCCAGAAAACTCAGCAAAAGCTGCTTCAAGGCATTTTTTAACTCTCTCATCCATGAATTCTCTACTAAAGTAACGCTTTTATAGTTTATTACTCCGAAAATATGATGCGCTTAAATGAAGCCTTAAAAGGGTTGAAAGAAATTTTAGAAAAAGATTATGGCTTATCTCGTGTAGAATTTAGTGACGATTTAAAATATGGAGAAGAATATCATATTCCAGGTTTCACTTTTTATATAAGAGACCCAAACCAAATTCCAATAGTGGATACGCTATTTAATAAAGTAAGAAGAGAAGTTATGGAAGACTACTCTCATAAAGATGTTGCTTGTTATCTAATAAGAGGTACTGGCAAACAAAGCAGCTACAGGGAAGTTCACGTTAACATCCAACAAGGAGATCCTTCAAGAATAGCAAGTGATCTGGTAGAGAAGCTAACGCAAAACTTAAAACAAAGGGTAGCTTTAAAAAAGAATGCTAAAAGAAAAAATCTATGAAGAAGTAAAAAAGATTCCAGAAGGTCAAACAAGAACCTACAAACAAATAGCAGAAAAAGTAGGTTCAAGCCCAAGGGCGGTTGCTAAAATTCTCTCACAAAATCCGACTCCAATCAAAGTTCCATGCCATAGGGTAATAAGAAGTAATGGAAAACTGGGGGGATATACCTTTAAAGGCAAGAGAAAAGACAAAATGAAACGAGAATTGCTGAGAAAAGAAGGTGTTAAGATATAAGTTTAGGCACAACATCTGGAAATGAAATCTCAAAACCCCTTGCTTTTGCAGCCTTAACAGCATTTAGCCTTGTTGTTGCCCTAAATTCCAAGGAATCTTGCGTTAACCAATCAGGATTATAAAAAACTCTCGCATTTCCATAATCTTCAAAAATGGTTTCATGTTTGTCATCAGACCTTCTATCAATTTCATCTGTAATCTTTCTAACAAATTCTTTTGAAGCGTAATAATAAAACCTTCTAACAACCCCGCGACAATTTTGCAGAGCAAGAGCATACATCACCAAGTCTTGAATTTCTTCACCCATAACCCTTAAAGTATAAGTTATTCCTAATTTTAGCTAGATACCAATATTTAAAAATACAATTGTAATAAAAAATATATGATAGGGAGTAAAGAACATGAAAATACAAATAGCAATAAAGACACGAACTGGCCCTATAAAAATCCGACAGCCAATTATTACAGTTGCAGGTCACGTAGACAGTGGCAAGACTACAATCTTAGATTCAATCAGGAAAACAGGGGTTGCTGAAGCAGAAGCTGGTGGGATAACTCAAAAGATTTCTTTCACCTTATTTCCAGCTGATAAGATTATGTGGAGATGCCCTTTAATCGAAAAAAATAATGTTAAACTTGATATTCCTGGCTTTCTTTTTATAGATACTCCAGGTCATGCAGCCTTTACTAACCTTAGAAAGAGAGGAGGAAGCCTTGCTGATTTGGCTATTGTAGTCATAAACATAAACGAAGGAATAATGCCCCAGACATCAGAAGTAATAGAGATTCTTAAGCTGCATAAAACACCTTTTGTTGTTGCCTTAAATAAAATAGACGCTATTTCAGGATGGAGAAAACAGAAAGAGGACTTAAAAGAGAATATAGAATCCCAAGCAATGAATGTGAAAAACGATTTTATGGAAAAAATGATGATGATAGAAGGGGCTCTGCATGCCTATGGATTTAATGCTGCCCCTTATTATGAAGTGAAAGATTTTACAACTAAACTGGCGCTTGTGCCTTGCTCTGGCAGGACAGGAGAAGGGATTCCTGAATTGCTGATGATGCTATGCGGCTTATCTCAAAAATTCCTAAGAGGCAGGCTTACCCTAGGAAAAGAAGCAAAAGGCGTAATTTTAGAAGTAAAAAAAGAAAAATCAATTAATTATATAGAAGCAATACTTTACGATGGAGAACTTAAAAAAAATGACGAGATAGCTGTAGCGTGTTTTGAAGGCACAATTAAAAGCAGGATAAGAAGCCTAGAAGAAGTTCTTCCTTTATCCGATAAATTCAAGCCAGTTTATTCCTGCAAGGCAGCAACCGGAATTAGAGTGCAGCTAGTTGACCAGGAGAATGTATTATCCGGCATGCCTTTTCAAACCTTTAAAGACGAAAAAGAGATAGCCAATCTTTCAGACGAAGTTACAGGCAGTATAAAAACAGAAAAAGAAGGGATAATAATAAAAGCAGATTCCTTAGGTAGCTTAGAAGCTTTAATGCTTCTTCTTGAACAAGAAAATATTCGGGTAAGCAAAGTAGGAATAGGGGAAATAAAAAAGTCAGACGTAATTGCTGCTCAAACAATTAGCGAAACCAATCCGTTAAATGCAATAATTCTTGGATTTAACGTAGAAGAAGATGAAGAAGCCCACGAACTTGCAAAAGGAAAAAAGGATATAAAAATCCTCAAAGAAAATGTTATCTACAAGCTTATTGAAAATTTGCAGTTATTCAGGAAGAATAAAGAAAACGAGATTAAAAAGGAAAAAATGATGAGCCTCGCAACAATATGCAAGCTAAAAATCCTGCATCAGTACGTTTTTCATAATTCCAATCCTTCTATTTTTGGAGTTTCAGTTGAAGGAGGAACTCTCAAACATAACATTCAGCTTATAGATGAAAACGGCGAAGAAGTTGCAAGGGTAAAAGCAGTGCAATCAGAAGGGAAAAACGTGGTAAAAGCAGAAAAAAACATGGAAGTGGCCATCTCGCTACCGGGAGTTAATTTTGAAAGGCAGCTAACTGACAAACAAATTCTTTATTCAGATATAGGGGAGAATCAATTCAGAGAATTCAAAGAAAACAAAGAAGTTTTAAGCCAGGATGAAATAAAAACCCTTCAGGAAATCGCGCAAATCAAAAGAAGAACAAAACCTACTTGGGGAGTGTAAAGCTTTAAAAACCCTTCTTCTCAATAATAGTTATGGTATTCAAGGTTAACATTTCACATAAGGGAAAAACTCTAAAGAAAGAGATAGAGAACGAGTCCTTTATAGGAAAAAAGATAGGCGAGACTATTGAAGGAAAAGAGATAGCTCCTGAACTTTCTGGCTATGAATTGGAGATAACAGGAACTTCTGACAAAGCTGGATTCCCAGGAAAGAAAGATGTGGAAGGCCCTGAGCTAAAAAGGGTTCTTTTAACAAAAGGATTCAGCATGAAAACTCGTCCAAAAGGCTTGTCCAAAAAAAAGAAGCCATTGCCAGATGGATTTAGGCTTAAGAAAAGCGTAAGAGGCAACACTATAAGCCTAGCAACATTACAGATAAATACCATTGTAAAGAAAGAAGGCAGTACAAAATTCGAAACCTTGCTTCCAAAAAAAGAAGCAAAAGAAGAAAAAAAGGTTGAAAATATAACGCCATAATTCTTAAAAGTATTACATGCCAGAAGATTTAATGACTGAGCTAACTGAAGGACCTCTATTTAAAGTGGGCGTCTGTATAGGCGAGTACATCCAAATAAATAAAAGAGGCGTCCCAGATTCTGTACTAATAAGCGAAAGAAATCATAATTATCTAGAAGGTCTATTTTATACAGAAATGGATGGGGTAGCCTGTCTGCACAACAGCGCAGGAGCAACATTAAGAATCCGTAGAATAGAAGAGCTCTCCAGAAGAAAAAGGCAAAGATTAGAAGCAGTAAAAGGTACCCCTCTCTACCTCTGCCAAACCGGATTTTGGGGGAGAATAAAAACGAGAAGCATACACAGCTATAATTTAGATGATGTTACCTACAACCTGCATCAGCAATAAACCAACATCTTTAAAAAACCCCTAATTCTTAGATATTAATGGCAGAAAAGAAAGAAGAAAAAACAAAGCAAGAAAAAATAGATATTGAAAAGTTGGAAATGTTAAATGTCGGGACAGTTGGACATATAGACCATGGAAAAACCACTCTTCTTTACAGGCTTACTGGAAAATTCACAGATACTCATTCAGAAGAGCTAAAAAGAGGGATAACAATAAAATTAGGGTACGCAGAAACAATTATAGAAAAAAATGGCAAAAAAAGATACATAAGTTTTGTTGACGCTCCTGGGCACGAGATGTTAATGGCAACAATGTTGTCTGGAGCTGCAATTATTGATGCAGCCATTCTTGTGATAGCTGCAAACGAAGGCATAAAACCCCAGACAAAAGAACATTTAATGGCTTTAGAGGCAAAAAAAATTAAAAATATAATAATAGTACAGAACAAAATTGACCTGGTTACTAAAGAAGAGGCTAAAAAAAATTATGAAGAGATAAAAAAATTTGTAAAAGGAAGCGTCGCTGAAAATGCGCCCATAATACCAATTTCTGCACAACAGGAAATTAATATAGAAAAATTAAAAGAAAAACTAATGGAAATTGAAATTCCAAAAAGAAATGTAGAAGAAAAGCCTATTTTTCTCATTGCAAGGAGCTTTGATATAAATAGGCCAGGTACAAAAGCTTCAGAATTGCACGGAGGCGTCTTAGGAGGAGTTCTAAAACAGGGAAAATTGAAAGTTGGCGATGTAATTGAAATAAAGCCAGGAATCTCTGAAAAAAAAGCTAATCAGCAGGTCTACACAAAGATAAAAACAAAGATAGTATCCATTCACAGAGGAAATTATAATATAAAAGAGGCGACTCCCGGCGGCTCTTTGGCACTTGAAACTGAACTGGACAATATACTTACCAAAGCAGATTCCCTCTCAGGATGTATGGCTTCGCTGGAAAACCAGCTTCCAGAAATAACAGAGAATGTAAAAATCAAGTTCAAGCTATTTGACTTTGTAGCAGGCGCTGAAATCAGCCAAAAAACTGACCCTTTAAAACCCTTAGAGATGATTCTTCTTAACATTAACACAAGCATAACCGTAGGCACGGTATTAAAACTAAAAGGTAATGAAGCAGAGTTGAAGCTAAGAATCCCAATTGTCCCATTAAAAGGAGAAAACATAGGAATGGCCAGAAACATAAACGGTCATTGGAGATTAATAGGATATGGTGAAATCATCTAATCAGGTTATAATAAAAATAGCTAGGAGATTAGATGATTGAGCAGAGATTTTGTAATTTCAACAAATATCAATGTATAAAACAAGAAATTACAAAATCGAGAAGAGATTTTATAAAAAAGTAGGCTGATTCTAAAAAATGATTAGACCAACACAAGGAAATGGATATGCAGAAAAATCAAGGGTAAGAGGAATAATTGATGGTTTGTTTAGAAAAAGTAAGCCAAAAGGAAGATGCCCTTATATAAGAAGAGATGAAATAAGCCCTTATTGCACAAAAGATCTGCAAGATAAACCCATTACAATGGAAAGAAGAAGTGTATGCGACTGCGCCTCATTACAATTATGGTGCTTAGATAAAGATAGATATCACAATTGCATATGGTATAGGGGAACAGACAAATTCAACGACTAAGACAGATTAATAAACTCCCAAAGAATTATTGATTTGCTTTTCCTTCGATGCTTTCCTGCAGTTCCTTGACATTGAGCTCGTCAGGTAAATCTTCATCTTTTTCCAGTTTTACCAGGTCTGTTACAGAATCTCCAGTCCTTAGCTTAATTATTCTTACTCCTTGAGTTGCCCTTCCCATTACTCTTATATCTTTAACAGAAGTCTTGATAACCATGCCCTTAGCAGTTGTTACAACAATAGGGTCTCTGTCTTTAACTGAGACAGAAGTGACAACATCCCCTGTTTTGTCTGTCACTTTTACATTAATTACGCCTTTCCCAGCCCTCCCAGTAAGCCTATAATCCTCCACTTCGCTTCTTTTGCCATATCCTTTCTGAGTAATTGTAAGAACTGTTGTTTTATCTCTTTCTACAGGAAGAATTTCTAAGCTTACAACCTTGTCCCCCTTGTCTAATTTTATTCCAGTAACTCCATAAGATGCCCTTCCCATTTCCCTTACCTCATCAGAATTAAATCTTATGGCCTGTCCTTTAAGCGAGATAAGCATAACTTCCTGTCCCTTGATAATAGGCTTCACATCTATCAATGTATCGGAATTGTCAAGAGGCAGATTAATGGCCCTTACTCCGGAGCTTCTAGGATTGCTGAAATTCTCCAAGGCAATTTTCTTTACCTGACCACTGGAAGTCGCCATGAACAAATCATTCTCAAATTTCTTGACTGCAATGACGCTTGTAACATAATCGTCTTTAAGCTTTAATAAATTGATTAGTGCCTGGCCTTTTCCATACCTATTGGTTTCAGGAACTTCGTAGGCTTTCAGCCAGAAAACCCTGCCTCTGTTTGTGAACAAAAGAAGATAGTCGTGTGTTGAGCAATAAATAAGTTGTTTGACAAAATCCTCACTAGCCAGCTCTGTACCTATTACTCCCCTACCACCTCTCTTCTGCTCGTGATAAACTTTAGGAACCATTCGCTTAATATAACCCTTATCAGTAATTGTGATTATAACATCTTTAATTGCTATCAAATCTTTCTCATTAATTTCCTTGACTGTCTTTATTATCTGGCTTCTCCTGTTGTCTCCAAAATTCTTTTTTATTTCAGATAAATCCTTCTTGATTATCTTCAATATCTCATTTTCATCTTCTAAAATTCTCTTAAGTTCTTTAATAAGCTCAATCAAGTCCTGTTCCTCTTTTTTCAGCTTTTCATGCTCCAAGGAAGTGAGTTGCTTCAAAGTCAGCTCGAGCACCGCATCTGCCTGCTTTTTAGTTAACCCGAATTTTTTCTGCAAAGCTTCTGAAGCTTCAATTGCAGTCTTAGATTTCTTAATTACTGCTATAACTTCATCCAGATTTTTTAATGCAATTAACAGGCCCTTGACAATATGCTCTCTTGCTTCTGCTTTTCTCAGGTCAAACTCTGTTCTCTTCCTTATTATTTTTCTTCTGTAGTTAATATAGACATCTATCAACTCTCTTAAATTGAGCTGCTTTGGTATCCCAGAAACTAAAGCAACTAAAACAGCATCGAATCTAGACTGTAGTTTCGTGGATTTGTAAAGCCTATTTACAGTGAATTTAGAATCAACTCCTTTTTTAATCTCAAGGACAATCCTTACTTTTCCTTTTGAACTCTCATCTCTTATATCCCTTATATCCGGCAATTTCTTGTCTCGCGCGAGTTCAGCTATCTGCTTCACCAGCTCTGCTTTATTAACCTGATAAGGAATTTCGGTTATTACAATCATATCGTGGTTTTTTGTGGACTCATGCGAAATTTTTCCTCTTACAACAAAACCGGCTCTCCCCTTTTCATACAAATCTTTTAAATTTTCAGCGACAATCTGCCCGCCTGTTGGAAAATCAGGTCCTTGTATTATTTCCATTAATTCGTCAATTGTTATTTTCGGCTTATCAATTGTTTTTGTTATAGCATCGCATACCTCTACCAAGTTATGGGGAGGAATATTTGTTGTCATCCCTACTGCAATCCCGCTCGAGCCATTAATCAGCAAGTTTGGCAATTTTCCTGGGAGCACAATTGGCTCTTTCAAAGAATTATCAAAATTAGGAATGAATTTTACTGTTTCTTTGTCAATATCCTGCAGAAGTTCATTAGATATTTTAGAAAGCTTAGCTTCTGTATACCTGCTAGCTGCCGCATTATCCCCGTCGAGCGAACCAAAATTGCCTTGACCTTTAACAAGTGGATATCTTAAGGAAAAATCCTGCGCCATTCTTACTAAAGAATCATAAATAGCCATATCTCCATGAGGATGGAACTTGCCCATTGTGTCCCCAACAATTCTCGCGCATTTCTTAGTCATTCCTTTGTCTAAGCCCATTATTTTCATTGCGTAAAGAATTCTTCTATGAACTGGTTTTAATCCATCTTCAGCAGCTGGCAAAGCCCTTGCCACAATGACTGACATAGCATAATCTATGTAAGCAACTTTCATCTCGTGGCTGATTTCACTTCCTAAAATTCTATTTTCATCCAAATCTTTAATATTAAGCTCTTTCTTCTCTAGAGTTTCTGGCTCATATTCCTCTTCTTCGCTCTCTTCTTCATTACCCTCTCCGTTTTCCTCTTCACTGCCTTTCTTTCTCTCCTTTTTGTTTTTTTCTTCGCTCTCTTCTTCTGTTTCACTTTCTTCTTTATCTTTTACCATTTTTAACTTTCAACCTCAAATTCACATTTATACTTGGAACAGGCTTGAAGCTGGCTAGTAATTCTACTGCCATTTTTGCAAAACGTCTCATTACGTTCGTATCCATTAGGGCAAAATACTCTTCCGCCTTCATAATCTATACATTCGCAATGTTCATTAATCCAATCTTGATTATCTTCAAAACAAGTGTTCTTCTCTACAACTTCTTCAGTAGCACTCTTATTCGCTCTTGAAAATAACGCGATTATAATCAATAACAAAATAGCTATTACCATAATCAATCCTGTTATTATCTTTGAATCGTTTTTCTTAGGCGCTGCTTTTTCTTTCATTTTTTTCTTATTTTTTCCAATAGTGTCTATTTTTTTGTCTTCTTTTGCCATTTTAAATATCGATCTCCGCAATATTTGCATTTTTTTCAATAAATTTTCTTCTCGGCCCTACTAAATCCCCCATAAGCATGGAAAAAGTTTCGTCTGCTTCTACAGCATCTTCTATATTAATTTTTTTTAGCATCCTCTTTTTAGGGTCCATGGTTGTATCCCACAACTGCTGAGGATTCATCTCCCCCAATCCTTTAAACCTCTGCACATCTGCTTTTCCTCCAATTTTTGCCAGTGCTTTTTTTAATTCCTCATCTGAATAAACATACTGGTCTTTTCCTTTCCTTACTCTGTACAAAGGAGAAACAGCAACGTATATATTTCCGTTCTCAATTAATTCAGGAGTGTACCTAAAAAAGAAAGTTAACAATAAAGTCCTGATATGGCTTCCATCAACATCTGCATCAGTCATTATTATTATCTTGCTATATCTTAATTTTTTAATGTCGAAATTTTCTTTTATGCCTGTGCCTATGGCAGTTATTAAATTGACAATCTCTTCAAAAGAGAGGGCTTTTGTAGGTGCTGCTTTCTCTACATTAAGTATCTTTCCTTTTAATGGAAGTATTGCCTGAAATTCCTTGTTTCTGGCCATCTTACTGCTGCCAGCCGCGCTGTCGCCTTCAACAATATACAATTCTGTTCTCTCAACTTTTTTGCTGGAGCAATCTGCTAATTTTCCAGGCAATCCTGAAAACCCAGCAATTGTTTTTCTTCTTACTAAGTCCCTTGCTTTTCTAGCCGCCTCTCTTGCTTTAGCTGCAGCGCTTGTCTTCTGCGCTACCTTGCTTGCAACATTGGGATTCTGCTCAAAAAACTCGCTCAAGGCAGTTGTAACCATAGAATCAACATATCCTTTAACCTCACTATTCCCAAGCTTTGTTTTTGTCTGCCCCTCGAACTGAGGGTCTCTAAGTTTCAAATTGATAATAGCTGTCAAACCTTCCCTGACATCATCCCCAGATAGGCTGCCAGTTTTTAAGATTCCTTTTTTCTTGGAGTAATCGTTAAGGACTCTTGTAAGCGCAGTTTTAAATCCAGATATATGACTTCCGCCTTCAGTAGTGTTAATGGTATTGACAAAGCCAAAAATATTTTCATTATATCCCTCTGTGTACTGAATAGCTATCTCAACAACACAGTGGTCCATTTCTCTTTTAAAATAAATTGGCTTGTGAATAGCCTCTTTGGACTTGTTTATGTGCTTTACAAACTCTACTAACCCTCCTTCGTAATGAAATATTTCTTTTTTTCCATCTCTTTCATCTTTTAAGACAATTTTAGCAGTAGGATTTAAAAAAGCTAGTTCCTGAAGCCTTTTTCTTAAAACCCCGAAGTCATATTCAACAGTGGAAAATATTGTATCATCAGGCCAAAAAGTTATGCTAGTACCCGTATTTTCTTTATCGCAGTTTCCAACAACTTTAACAGAATATTTTGGCTTGCCTTGTGAATATTCCTGCGTATATACCTTTCCGTCTCTTCTTACAGTTGCTATAAATTTCTTAGAGAGTGCATTAACACAGCTTGCCCCAACTCCATGCAACCCTCCTGAAATCTTATAAACGTTTTTGTCAAACTTCCCTCCTGCATGCAGTTTCGTGAAAACAACTTCCATTGCAGAAATCTTAAGTTCAGGATGCTTATCAACCGGTATTCCTCTACCATCATCAGTGACTGTAACACTCCCATCTTTATTTATAGTTACTTCAACAAGAGTGCAAAATCCAGCTAAGCATTCATCAATAGAATTATCAACAATTTCATAAACTAAATGATGTAGGCCAGGCTTTCCAGTATCTCCGATATACATTGCAGGCCTTCTTCTAACTGCTTCTAACCCTTCCAAAACTTTGATGTCCTCTGCTTTATATCCTTTGGTTTTATCTTCTGTCATGTTATCTCCAGTCTTTTTAATTTTAAATAAGCTTCACTAACTTCTCATAATTTACTAAGTGGCTCAGGGAGAAGTTTTTCACCTCGCTGATAGAAAAAAGAAAGAGGGGTTTAAAAAGCTTTCTGCCAAAAATATAGCCGTTCAAGGCTTAAAAGTGATGTTTTCACTAACGCTACTTTGGATAAGCTAATCTTTCTAATATATCTCTATATTCCTGCGTCTCAAATATAGTTAGTTGGTGATGTAATCTTAATGCCCTTAATCTGGTAGAATATTTCTGCTTCTCGCTTACTGCTTCTTCGATTAACCTATCCACCACCTTCCCACGTCTAAACGCTCTTTGCACGCCATGCTTATCAATATGATAAGCGATTCTTACTGCTCTCAAAGCCTCAGCCTCTTCTGATTCAAACAATTCAGGCCTATCGGTCTTCAAATAATTTAAAAATTGACTGCTGCTTTTCCTAGCCTTTGCTGCCATGCGTCTATACCTACCATATTCTTCAGGGCAGCAATCAACACTCTTTAAGTCCTGCAGAATGTTTTGCCCTAACTCTCCAGTACAGTATTCAGGATCATAATTCATTCTAAGAATAGTCGCAAGTTCGAAATTTGGGAGAAACATCCTATCAAGCATTACATCTGCATCATAGAACGTCCTACCAAAAACGGATTTAAGTATTGCTTCTCTTGTTTGGAGTATCTCTTCTTTAGCTCCAGAAAATTTTTTCAACCATTCAGCTTGCTCGCTGTCAGGCCATAAAAATACCTGGGAATTAAATTCATGAGTATTATATTTTCTGTTAATTGCTTCAACTGCAGTGCCTACTTTAACTGCCAATGCCTTGGTTACAAAATTAAAACAAAGGCCTTGCCATAATCTTTTCGGAGCCTGGGCAATAGAAGCTAATGCACCCTTACCCAAATCCCGTTTTACAGCCAGGAGATCCGAGTCTCCGCTATACTGTCTAGACAAATTAGCATCGCTGCTGTCAAAAAAGCCTCCATGAAGCCAGCTTGCAAGTCCACTCAAATCAAAACCAATCTGTGCAGCTTCTTCTGGCTGAGGCAAAGAGTGTGTAAGAGCGTACATTGAAGAGATGATAAAAGCCTCTCTGCATGATTCCATCCCATCTGTATAAGGTTTTGCATATAGAGCTCCGTTAACAAGATCTCCAAGATCTTCTGACTTTTTTAAACCTAAAAATGCAAGAGTTTTTTTAGGCAAACCATTTAATGCATCGGTAAGTTGAGAAACATGACCTCTTATGTATTTTGCTTCCCGGAGACTTTCTTCTTCTGAAAAAAATATCTTAGCCTCATGCTTATAAACCCGCTCCCATAACTGGTCTAGATAATGCGCTATACGAGACCGCTTATAATCGGCCATAAGATGCAGATCGCTAGCTTCTGCCAAGACTATCTTTCCACTATGCAGCATGTTAGGAAGGTTCCTTAGAAAAAGCCCAGAAAAAGTAAGACCTGCGCCTACTGCTACGGGTATGCTAATTGCCACTGCTGCCCGCTCCAAAGAGTTTAATAAAGTAACGTCTCCAGTAGAATCCCAAAGCCCTTTTATGTAACCGCCAGCTGTAAAGAATCCAGTGAAGACTGCCATCTTAAAACCCTGGCGGTACATTGCATCCCCGAAATAATAAAGAGGATCATACCACTTAAAAAGCTTCCCAATCTCCCTTATAGTGCTTACTTTCTTCTCTCGTGATTTTCTCATTACAGTTCACTTCCTCTTCCCAAAATAGTACTACTATAAAATGAATACTGGATATTGGTTTAAAAAGCTTTCTTCCAAAAAAGACAAGAATCAGAAATTAGAATAGATTCTTAATTTAGAACTAGCCTCTTACTTATTTGTTCTCTGCAGCTTCTTTTTTGTCTTCTGCTGGTTTTTTCTCTGCTTTAGTTTCAGATTCTTCTTTAATCTCCGCAATAATTTCTTCCTCTGCATGCTTCATTTTTCTTACCCATTTCACTTTCTTGTTTTTTCTGCCCATCTCAAAATTTTTCCTGCACTTAGAAGAGCAGAAGTGTAATACTGTGCCCTCAATTAGAACATAGGTTAATCCCCTTGGAAATTCATAAGATGCATGACAAAATGAACATCTAGGCATTTTCTCTTGTCCTACTAACTAAAGGCCCCCTTTGTTACCTTGCTCTTTATTCTCCTTGCTTCAATTGCAGTTTCTCTTAGAATTAAAATATCCTTAAGTCTTACAGGCCCCTTAACATTCCTTCTCATTACCTTCCCCCGGTCGTTTCCCTGCAAAACTCTGCATTTTACTTGGGTGATTTCCCCCCTAAATCCAGTCCTTCCGACAATATCCTCAACAACCGCAGGAACTGCTTCTCCTAATAATCTTTCAGAGCCCTTTGTTCCACTAGTCTTAACCTGTTGTTGCTGCTTAGGTTTTTGTTGTTTTTTACTTCCCATTTTACCTGCCATCCAATTTACTTGCTTCTCTTCTCAGTTTTTCCATCGCCCTTGTCAATTATAGCAACACTTGAGCACGAAACACTCAACCCTGCTGCTGCGCCTAATTTTTGCTTACTATCTGCTTCTTGGCATTCAATGCCCTTCTCTTTGCATAAAACGGGCAAATGCTGCACAATCTCTTTAGGCTCGACATCTGCGGCATAAATGACTAGCTTGGCAGTGCCTCTCTCGATTGCTTTTGTAACTTCGTTTGTTCCTTTTTCTACTTTTCCAGATTTCCTTGCTTTCTCAACAAGATCATATACAGAAGCCATTTTTCTCCCTAAATTTAATTTAGTTCATTGGCTAAACTTATGAGAAAATATGGGTTTATAAACCTTATTACTTTTATTTCGAAATGATAATTGCAGTCCATGATGGAGAGTTTCACTCAGATGACATATTTAGCATAGCTATTTTAAAGTTAATCTACCCGAATATAGAAGTGATAAGGACAAGAAACGAAGAAAAATTCAAAAAAGCAGACATGAGAGTGGATGTTGGAAGAAAATATTGTCCAGAAACCTTGAATTTTGATCACCATCAACAAGAGTTCGAAGAGAAAAGAAAAAATGGCATCCCCTATGCTTCTGCAGGATTAATATGGAAGCATTTTGGAGAAAAGTTAATCAATTCAAAAGAAGCTTTTGAATATATAGACAACATAATTCAACAAGTTGACGCAGATGACTCTGGAGTATCTTTATACAAAGGAGATTTAGAGATTTATTCTCTTAATAACATCAACGATGCGTTTAATCCCCATTGGAAAGCAAAGATTAAGGATTTTGATAAAGCTTTTAACGAAGAAGTGAATTTCATAATTCTCCTGTTGAAAAAAGAAATAGAAATAGCAAACGGCTTAAAAGAATCAAAGGAGATTATTGAAAAAAACTTGAGCGATAAAGAATACATACTACTGGACATTGTACCAAATTTATGGTGGGATCTTATATTGGAATATCCAAAAATAAAATTTATTGTGTATAAAGCGCCAAATGGAGCATGGCGCTCAGAAGCAGCAAGAGTAAAAAAGAATTCTTTTGAGATAAAGAAGAAGTTTCCAAAAGAATGGGCAGACCTTACTGCAGAGAAATTATCAAAGATTACAGGCATTAAAGATGCTCTATATTGCCATAAAAAAAGGTTTATTGTAGTTGCAAAGTCAAAAGAGGGAGCAATTAAACTCACAGAATTGGCATTAAAAGACTAATTTTATTTCCATCTAACATCTACCTCATCTGTTCTTTGTTTTGGCATTATATCTAGTTTTTTCAAATCCTTCTCCTCAAAATTTATTCCTTTTTTGTACATTACCTCTCCAAGATAGGCTATCATTGCACCCTGGTCAACAAGAAGAGAATTTTCAGGAACAAAAAATTTAGCCCCGCGCTCACTGCACATAATCTTACACATGTCCTGTAACCTTTTATTGCATCCAACACCCCCGCCTAAAAGCAATTCTGTTTTTCCAGTATGAGCGAGAGCTCTTTCAGCAGCTTCGATCAACATTGGAAAAGCAGTCTCCTGCAAGGAAAAACACAAATCTTCTAATTTGTATTTCCCACTCTCAAGCATCTGTCTTAATTTTGTAAGCATTCCTGAAAAAGCAACATCCATCCCTTTTATAGAATAAGGAAGCTCAATATAATTTTCCTCTTTAGATTTGCTAGCAAGTTCTGCAATTTTAGGCCCTCCTGGAAATCCAATTCCTGCAGCCCTTGCAAAAGTATCAATGAAATTTCCAATTCCAACATCTAAAGTCTCTCCAAAAATCCTGTACTTGCCAGAAGCATAGGCTATTATCTGTGTATTAGCTCCAGAAGCATAAAGTAGAACGGGATCTGTTGCTCCAGTAATTCTTCCTATCTCTAGATGAGCAACACAATGATTAACAGGAACAACAGGTTTTTTCAATCTTTCAGCAAGTTTTTTCGTGAATCTTATTCCAGAAAGCAAACACGGAGATAATCCGGGCCCTTGAGAAAAAGCAATCGCCTCAATATCACTTTCGTCAATCCCGGCAGTCTCGATTGCCTTCCAATAAACTTCCTCCCCAACTTTATCATGATGCTTGGCAGCATCTACAGGAATTATCCCTCCTTTTTCAGTAGTGTAACTGTCTTTAACATTGGAAAGTACCTTGCCTTCATTAACAATTCCTATTCCAAAAGTATGGGCTGTTGATTCAATGCCTAGTATCATATATTTTAGAATAAATAACTGTTTATAAATCCTATCTGCATGTAATAATATGGACGACGATGCTTTATGTATGGTATATCCTACTTTTCAAATTCATGATGAAAAAGGGATTATCCCCAGAATTTATTTGCCACAAAACTTTAGAGAGCTTGTTAGAAAATTTTATGAAAAAGGAAGAAAAGAAAGGTTTGAGAGCTATGTAAGAGAACTCGAAACCAAACTAAAGCCGATGCCCGGTTTCAGAGGTCTAGAGATAAAACTCCAGTGGGATGATGAAAAAGGGCTGACAAATGTAAGTTTAGGCACCAATCCTGGCTTCGATTTAAATGAAGATGGATGGCCGCACTTCCAAGAGCACAATCTCGAAGGGCTTTCTTCTTTTGCAGCAGGAGCGATTGCAACAAAATATGTTTCTGAACTATTAAAAAGCGCATAGTTTATTTTCTCCCTTCTTCCATCTCTCTTATCTCCTTCTTTATTCTTTCATAATCTTCAATTGTTCCAATGTCATGCCACTCTTCCTCAAAAACAAACCCCCTAATATCCCTATTCTTTGCTATAAAATCAATTATAATATATCCTATATTTTCTTTATTCTTATCAGAAGTTATATATTCCTTAAGCTGAGGGATTGATTCTTTTGGAAAAACATATGCTCCCGCGTTTATCAATGTGGATTTAGGATTTTGGGGTTTTTCTTCAAAACCAATTATTTTATCACCATCCATTTCCAGGACACCAAATCTTTTAACTTTCTCTTTGTCTTTTAAATCATGCAAAGCTACGCAGATTTTTCTTTTAGGATTAAAGTAGTTAACAAATTTGCTCAAAGGAAAGTTAAAATAAAGATCTCCAAAAACAATCATAATGTCATCATCCCCACATTTTTCAAGGGCAAGTGCAAAATCCATAACTCCGCCTATTCTTTCTTCATTTGTTTTTGTTCCATTATTAATAATTTCTATTTTTTGGTCTTCTTTTTTCTTCCACTCTAAAAAATGATTATTAAACTTATCATTTGTAACAACATAAATCTTGTCTATTTCCTTTATGCGTGAAATATTTCTTATTGTATAAGAAAGAAGAGGCCTTCCATCTACCATAAGCAAAGCTTTAGGCTCGTTAATAGTAAATGGATAGAGCCTTGTTGCATATCCGGCACATAAAATAACTGCCTTCATGCTCCAAAAATAAAATCAGAGTTTATAAACTCTATGAAGAAATAATATATTTAATTAACTTGTCTTTCCTGCTTCTATTTAGAGAGCCAATAACCTGCTAGAAAACCTCCTCATGCTCAGTTTTCTCGCTAATAAGTTTATCTGCAAATTGCAAAGATAAATATGCGAGATTGGCGAGCACCGAGACAATTGAGCTATAAATCGGCTAAATTTTGAAGTTAATTGACAATACTTAAATCATGAACCTGGAGGCTTCCATCCCAGCGATAAGAAAATTCAACACAAACGGGGTCGACAACCGCATTAAACTCTTTCCAAATTAGAGTTCTTTCAATCCCCCTCAAATCTAATAAATCTGCATTGCTTAAGACCCCATTTCCATATTGTCTTCTAGACAACATTCCAGGGTTAAACTCGAAGCGCTGTTCCGGGTCTCTGTGTCCTCGGTAAAAGGCGCTTAGTTCTCTTGCTCCGCCTGTCGCAGCTTCAAGTAATACGCCGTCTCCATTGATGAGCATTATACCACCACGAGAGTTTCCCGGAATTGGCTGAGGATGACAAAAAACAAGATAGTTAGGCCCGACTTCTCTCTGAAAAGCAAGAATCTTTTCAGCTAATTCTTCCTGGGCGTAAGCAATATCCCAAGGCATTCCTCTCTCAACGCCTTCATGTCTGTTAGGAGGCCTTCCACATCTTAAAACCCATCCTCCAGTGTGCTCAAAATAAAAATCTTCAACAGCTTTCCTCACCGGGCCTTCGTCTCGCCCAGTTATAATGTTAGGAAAAATAGTCGGCAAACCTAAGCCATGCAAGAATAATATGCTGGCAAGTTTATTCATGAACCAAAAACAAGTTGCAAGTTTAAAAATAAAATGGCATCAGAAAGAATATAATAAAAAATATTAATAAAAAACAAAAAAAGATTAAAATAAAAATTTAAAGGACTTTACCTTTTCTTCTTTTTCTTTTTGCCGCCCCTAGCCATCTTTGCTTCGCATACATTTCCTTTAGCATCAACGTAGTATAGATAACCAGACTTTCTCTTGACGACATTTTTAGCAATTACGCTTCCCATTTTTACCTCCTTTTCCTTAGTTTTATCCTAAATTAAACAACAGGAGATATTTAAACCTTTCTATCCCGACGTGATTATACTATTTAGTGATAGTTTTTAAAGGTATTTCGACAAGTTCGGTAAATTTTTCCTTGGGAATTACAGAAAGTTTAAAGGGTCGGACATTTTTCTCGTCGATAATTTTTCCATCGCGCATCCAAAGCGCTTTGAAAGGCTTGCAAAAAAGAGAATGAATTGGCTGTCGAGTTTCTTTTTTGAACAAGAACAAAAGTGAGTTAGAATCTTTTCTGAACATCAATCCCCTCGCTCTTTTAAATACAGTGTCGCATATCTCTGCTTTAATTACTTCCCCTCTAATTTTTATTCTCTTAAATTTTTTCATTATATTTTATGACTTTGATTTTGTACATATAACTGATATAGTTTATTTACATTTCTGTCATTCACCATGTTGTGATGTATAAATCCCCCACCAAAAGATTTTGGAATATGCATAAGTTCATGAATAAGTGTTTTATCCTGCTCTTCTCTAGACATTCTATCAAATCTCTCAGAGATTACCTCAATAATGTAAACTGCCTTGATGCCCAAAGCCTTTTGCCATATTTTTGATAAAGCATGGCATCTTGCTATCGTCCCCCTAGACCCGCTTCCCCTGCTCCTGAACGCATAAACCCCCGAAAATCTAACATGAGCCATGTTTATGGCTGTAGCTATATCCACTAATCTCGCCATTATATCCTCAGCTGTTTCATATTTTATTGGCATTTTAACCTAAGAGCTTAAATTTATTCTATTCCTGCACGTCTATTTGCTACATGATCAAAAATATCAACACAATAACCTTCTGCTTCGCTAATTCTACCATCAAAGCATAAAGTGGCTACTATATCCAAATCTTCTTCCTCTACATCTACTTCAACCAAATTATTTAAGCTAACTCTTCCATTTCTCATAATCTTCTGTCTCCTTTGCAGTGTAGAAAGGTCCAATGTAACCTGCGGGCCTTTTCTGGCACAATTTTCAACAGAAAAATAATTAAACACATGTAAAACTTCCCGATTTCTTGAGTTAGTATAATAATATCCTTTCATTTTTTAAATTAGTTCTATTATTTTTTCAGAACTTGATAGCCCCGACTTAATTTTAATTCTGCCAACAGGGGTGCAAAAATGCTTGGATAGGAAGTTGATAAGCTCTCTATTCGCGCGATTATTCTCAGGCGGCTCTTTTAAGTAAATAAGATAATGGTTGTCTCCAAAGCTCTCTATTTCTTGCTTGCTTGACGATGCCTTAACCTTGACTTTTATTATCATACAAATAGATAAAGAACAATTTATTTAAACTTATCTTACCCCCTTATAAGATGGAAATAGAAAAAGCCGCAGGTGTAATTATCTACTACATGAGAGACAACGAGCCTTTATTCTTAATGCTGGAATACGACACTTACTGGGGATTTGTTAGAGGACAGATAGAAAAAGACGAGACAATTGAAGATACTATAATTAGAGAAACAAAAGAAGAAGCGAATCTCTCAAACATAAATATATTAAAAGGGTTTAAAGAAACCCAACAGTGGTTCTACAAGCTAAAAGGGCAGCTCAGAAGAAAATTTGCAGTTTATCTGTTAGCAGAGATAGCTGAAGAAGAAGCCAAAAAAGTAAGGGTCAGCTTTGAACACAAATCCTTCAAATTTGCAAAAGTAGACGAAGCACTAAGTTTGATGAGAATAGAAAACGAAAAAAAGATGCTTGAAAAAGCCTATAAGTTCATAAAAGAAAAAAGCAAACAAAAAACTCTGTTTTAAAAACAAAATGCCAATAAAATATCTCATCGGCACTTCTGGCTGGAATTACGAAAGCTGGATAAAAAGGTTTTATCCAAAAGAATTAAGGCAGAAAGATTGGCTGGAATTTTACAGCAAGCATTTTGACACAGTAGAAATAAATATGACCTTCTACAGATGGCCAAAACCATCTTTTTTAAGCTCGTGGTATAAAAGAGCCCCTAAAAATTTTAAGTTTACATTAAAAGCTCCACGCACAATTACTCATGTAAGAAAATTAAACAATGTTGAAAGGCAAGTCAAGGATTTTTATAAGCTCGCAGATATTCTAAAAGAAAAACTTGCCTGCATCTTATGGCAGCTTCCTCCAAATTTTAAGGCAAAAAAAGAAAATATAAAAAAACTTGAAAATTTCTTAAAACTTCTAGACAAAAAGTGTAGAAATGTTATAGAGTTTAGAAGCGAAGAGTGGTGGCAAGAAAAAGTATACCAATTGTTGAAAAAATATAAAGTATGTTTCTGCATTGTCTCAGGAATGGAAATGCCAAAAACAGTTGTTGTAACATCCGATATAGCATATTTCAGATTTCACGGAGACAATTATTCCTCATTATATTCAGAAAAGCAGATGAAAAACTATGCAGAAAAGATGAAAAATGTAAAAGCCAAAGAAGTTTATGCTTATTTTAACAATGACAGCAATGCCTATGCAGTTAAAAATGCTCAACAGTTAAAAAATTTCTTAGAAAATGGCTAGGTCTGACTCTGATATTTTGGAGTACCTTCTCTTTGTTGGTACTCTTGCCCAGGTGATAAGGCTGGACCGGAAGTTTGAACGGGCGGTGTAGAACTAACAGACATAAAATCTGCGCCAGAGCCAAGAAATCCTGGATGATAGGCTCGCCCATCATCTCCTGTTTCTGAAGGATTATTACTAGTTATCCCCGGTCCCAAAAGAAGATTTATCCTAGACCTATGACCCAATCCAGACCTCCCTTTTGGTGAAGAGGGAGTTCCAAAAGGACGGACCACGCCATAAGAATTTTGCATATCACTATGATGAACGCCCCTTTTCAGCATAACCTTAAAAAGAATGAGAGCATTTAAATATTTCTATGCTTATTTTATCAGCATAAAATGATAACAAAAATAAAAGATAATGTCTTTCAACTGTCCTTCAACGAGTTTGGAAGCTGCATTTATCTAATAAAAATAAAAAATCAGTATATCCTAGTTGACACTTCTTCAAAAGAAAATAAAAAAGAGCTGGTAAAAGACTTGCAGGAATTAAAAACAAAACCAGAATAAATTAACTGTGTTCTTCTAACACACAATCACTGTGACCATACAGGAAATCTTGAACTTTTTACAAAAGCAAAAGTTTATGATGCAAACAACATTAAAAAAATGCCAATTAAAGAAATAAAAATAATAAAAACCCCTGGGCATTCAAAAGATTCCTTATGCTTCCTATACGAGGACATTTTATTTTCAGGAGACACAATATTTTACAATGGGGGCAGAGGAAGAACTGATTTGCCAGGAGGAAGCGAACCTGCAATCCTAGAATCAATTGAAAAATTAAAAAAAATTAAATACAAAATTTTATGCCCTGGGCATATTAATTAAAAAGAAATAATTGACTATTTTATCTTGTGATAATCTCTATACCATCTCTATTTTTCAAGACATACTCTTTTCCTACTGCCTGTTTTGTCCTTACATCTATTGCTTTTATAAAATTTTTGCCTAAATCTGTATGTAGTTTAAATGCAAAATCAAGGGCAGTTGTTCCAGGAGGAACTAAAAAACAATCAGGAAGCACTCTCCCTTTAGAATCCGCAAGTTTATTTACCCCCGCTGGAAATACGGCAATATATTTTAAAAAATCAAAAGTGGCACTATTCAGTACGTTCTGAACTCCTGTGCTTCCATACTTATCCAAAACATTCTTTTTTATGCTTTCAAGCGCAGCTTTCTGCTTCTCGCTAAGGTTTCCCTTAATTACAAAATCTTTATCACCTGGCGTGTAATCTATCAAACCATGGTTAGAAGCTTCTCTTAAGGCTAGCTCGGCATCAGCAGAGCATGGCACTATAAAAGTTTCAGGATAAGTGTCTTTTAAAATTTCCAAGTTTTTATCTGCATCGGGCAAATCAATCTTATTAGCAGCGATAATGATTGGCTTGCTCTTCTTCCTTATCTCTCTAACAAAATCCATAATATGCCCTTCTTTCCAATCTTCTCCTTTCTCGCTTAATTCCAACTTCTTCATAATCGCTTTAACATCATCCTCTTTAATTTTTAATCCCGACAACTGATTAAATAGCTCCAAAGATAATTTAGTTGCCCTGCTTTTTCTAATCAAAGAGTTCCAACTTCTCTCTAAGATTCCATAAATCCACATATCAATCTCATCTCTTAAAAACTCCACCTCTTCTGTAACGTCGTATCCTTTAGTAGGATTCCCTCCTTCATCTGTTTGCCCGCTTGCATCCAGTATCTGAATAAGTAAGTCAGCTTCTCTCAAATCATTCATAAACTCGTTTCCTCTTCCCTTGCCTTTATGCGCATCCTTAACTAAGCCTGCCACATCTACTAACTGCACAGGAACAAACCTTATTCCATTTTTACAATAACCTGTTCTCGGCTGGCACTGCACTCTAAATTCCTTGTCTATACAATCTACCTTGACATATCCAATCCCTTGATTAGGCTTTATTGTAGTAAAAGGATAAGGAGCTATAGCCACATCTGCAAGAGTGCATGCCTTAAAAAATGTGCTTTTTCCAACAGAGGGCTTTCCCACTAATCCAATTAACATCTTAATAAGGTAAGAAAAAAGGCATATAAAAACTTAATTAAAGTGAATTATAATAGTTTACTGTTAATTAGGAAGAATAAAAATATATATCGAAAGAAACAAATCTTTAAAAATAAAAAAATGATTCTTTTAGTATGAAAGAATTGTCTAGGCGTGGTTTTCTAAAAGGGAGCGCCGCAGCAGGCGTCGGATTAATCGCCGTTCCTTCTTTAATTCTGCCAGAAGCTCAAGCAGAACCTAGCAGAGGAGACGCCTGGGAATACGCAAATGAGCTAGCCAAACGAGCAATGCCTTTGGTAAGAGCAAATTTTCAGCAGTTTAGGAATATACCTTTTCCTTATGGCGAATTATTTATTATCTACAGAACAAACAAAACAGGAGATTCTATCTCAATAAATAGAGGGAGCCATCAAAGTCTTATTGAAGGATCAGATGGGGATACCATAACCGCCATACTAGGATGGAATGGACTACAAGTCACAACGCTGGCTAGAGGTAGAATAAAAACTAGAGATATACTTCCTTCTACTTCAAGATATATGGCTCACACAATGGAAGGTGTTTATGCCAAAACAGCCAATGGAAGAGGGGAATTAGAAAGTTTAGAGTATGCGATAACCCCAAGATGTGGATGGCAGGGAGTTGCACAGTACTATAGCTGGGCAGGAGACCAAATGGCAAAAATAGGCGACCCTTATCTTTTTCAAGATCTCCCAGACACTTTTAGGGATGTTGAAAGAATGACTAGGAGAAAAGTGCCAAAAGAAATAGATTTTAACGCAACTGCTTGGAGATTAGTGGACCAGAGCAGTCTTCAGAGATTTACAGAAGCTTTAGAACGAAAATTTAGCTAAAGGGCATATATTTCTCAGTAGAATAACCTTTAAAAACAATGGATTATTTACAGGCTCATGAGCCTGTAGCTCAGCCCGGTTAGAGCACCGCTCTTATATGAGATTATTCCGTTAGGAATAATTTTTCACGCATCACCAAAATTGCTAAGAAAGGCGGGGGTCCGCGGTTCAAATCCGCGCAGGCTCATAATTGCAGATTTGAACAAGTTAGTTTATCTGATTAAAAATTAAAATAATAGCGATGGAACGAACTTTATTTTTCGTTAAGCCTTATTGCATAGATCCATATATAGACCGTTTTACACCCCTGGACATTATTGATTTTTTAGAAAAAAGATTACGACAAGACGGGAAAGGCAGATTCAGAAGGGTTGCAGGAGTAAGAGCAGGGCCTATGCCCAAAGAATTCTGGCTTAAATTCTATACACATGTTGAAGGGGGCTATCCGCATATTTACTGGCCTATGTGCAATGAATTTGCGGGTGGGGATTTGGCTATTTTTGTATACGAAGGTCCAAACATGGCCGAGAGAATAAAAAAAATTACAGGCCCTACATTATATATAAACAACATAGGAAAAGGAACCATAAGAGAAATATGGGGAAATAAAGATATGGGATACAGAACAATAGTGCATTCCTCTGACCCTGATTCTGTAGAAAGAGAAATACGATTATTTAAAAAATATGGTTACCTAAGAAGATTAAGAAAACTAAAATGAAAACTCCCTATTTTATTTTTTATCCGGAAATATTAAAAAACAATCTTAATAATTTTAATGAAACCTGCAAAAAGTATCTAAAAGATTTCAAAATAGCCTATTCTGTTAAAACCAATTCAGATAAAAATGTAATAGAGATAATCTCAAAAGAAGGCTGCGGTTTTGAAGTGGCCTCGCTGGAAGAGATAAATCTTGTTAAAGGAAAATCAGATTTTGTCGTATTTAATGGCCCATGCAAAACCGAACAAGAATTAAAATTAGCCCTAAAAAATAATTTTTTAATTAACCTAGATTCAATTAGTGAGATTAATAAACTATCCAGGATGGCAAAAGGAAATAAAATAGAAGCAGGATTAAGAATCGGAGAAAATAAATTTGGAATTGAAAAAAATAAGGCAGAAGAAGCGATAAAATATGCAGAATCAAAAAATATAGAAATAATTCTGGTGAACTTTCATCCAGGAACCCAGCAAACCCTGGAAAAATATGAAAATACAATTAAAGAGTTCTCAGAAACATTAAAGAGCTTAAGTTTAAGTCCAAGATTTATAGACGTGGGGGGTGGATTTCCAGATAAGTTTCAATTAAAGAACTTAAACAAAAGCCTGGAAGATTACATAAAAGTCATTGCAAAATATTTTCCAAACAGTACAATTATTTTAGAGCCCGGAAGATGCCCAGTTGCAGACGCCTTTGAGTTGATAACCAAGGTCCATGCTATAAAAGAAAAAAATAATATAACTTACGCAATTCTTGATGCAGGAATTAATCTCTTACCAAAAGCTACTCTCTCTCCTTACCAATTTTCAAGGTTAAAAGCTGAAAAAGAAAAAAGCCAAGAAAACAAAGAAAAACAAGAGTATATTTTAGCAGGCCCATTATTGTTTTCCAATGATGAGCTCGGAGTTTTTCAGGGCAATTTAGAAGAAGGAGACCTAATAAAAGTCGAGAATGTTGGAGCTTATTGCTATGTTCTAGCCTGGGAACTCCCCTACAAAAAACCAAAAACTATAATAAATAGAGAAACCTAGAAGGAATATGGATTTTGATGAAGCGTACAGAGCTATGGTAAGGGCAAGTGTGGAAAGAAACACGATAGAAGTTCCAACTTTGCTAGCCTGTGTAGATTTTGAGGGAAAAGAGTGTCTAGAGATAGGTCCAGGACCTCTTGCGAGGCTCTCTATAAAGCTTTCTGGCTTTGCAAAGCATATAACTCTCCTGGAAAAAAGAGCAGAAATTATCCAAGAGATTGACAACCAAATAAAAATAGCAGAATTAATCGGGAAAATAAATGTGAAAAGCTACAAAGGTTACAAAGAAGAACCCTTCCCATTTAAAAACAGCGAATTCGATATTGTTTATGCTGCCTGGCTTCCTCATAAAACTTTTACAGACCCAAAATTCCTCGATGAAGTAACAAGAGTATCAAGAGGAGATATTTTGTTTCTTCTTCCAGGAATAAATGGAGATGAGCCTCTTTTAGTTTCAATAACAAATCCAGGAGAAGTAGAGAGAAGAAAATCATATAGAGATAACATCACTGAATATTTACAACAAAAAGGATATAGGGTAAACATTAAAGAGGGCATTCTCAAACTAGATTTTAAAGACACAAATGAAATAAGAGAGGTTTTTTACTGCATGGCCTTTCACGGAGAAGAACTAGGAGATAAGAAAGAGCAAGTTGACAAATTCCTTGATGCAAGAACTCATAATTTTGCAGATGGATTTTATATTTTACATGCTTCTAGATAACTTTTATATCTAAAACATAGTGGTCTAATTTAGGCGCATAGCCCTTAACTTTCTGCACATGAATTAATTCTACCTCTAACCCAAGTTTCTTTGCTTTTTCTTCAAACAGAGCAATTGTTTTTTCTATCTCTCCTTCTCTTTTATCTTCTTCAGAAGAAAGAATATCTTCATAATGAATAATTGTTCCTTTTTTTGAAATCTTTAGTGCAGTTTCAATAAAATCTTTTGGTGGAGGAAGAAGCCCCATTACAATCCGGTCTGCTGCAATTCCCTTCTTAACAAGTTTTGGAACAATCTCTCGGTTATCCCCCAAGAAAGTCTCAACATTCTTTATTTTGTTCAGTTTTATGTTCTCATTTAGATAATGAAAAGCATTAGGATTCCATTCAATAGAATAAATCTTTCCAGCAGGGCTTAATTTTCCAAGAGGAACGCTAAAGTATCCTATTCCAGCAAACATATCGACTATAACCTCTCCAGGAGCCACCAGCTTGCTTAATCTGGCCCTTTCACTTACATTGCCCTTTGCAAACATTAATTTGGCTATATCCAATTTATACTTGCATCCATTCTCTGTGTGGATAGTTTCAGTATTGTTTTGACCTGCAATCACCCTTATCTGAGGCTCTCTGTACTTCCCAGTTATTGCCCCGGTTCGCACACAAACCGTCCTAAAACGAGGCAACAGAGCCAAAGAAACCTCACCCAGTGCTTTCTCATGCTTATTCAACTCAGGCCTTAGATTCAATATAACAATCTCCCCTATGAACTGATATCCAGTAGGAAGAAGCTTTAATTCCTCTTCATTCAGCTTCTCTTTAAGCTTTTCAGCTAGTTGCTCTTTAAATGACATAAAAAATATATTAAAGAATTATTTATATAAGTTTGTTTATGGCTTGGCTAGCTTCCATAATATATCAAAATAATTTTTATATGATTCATAAACGAACTTATGCTCTATTAAAATTCCTAATGGCTTTTCTACCCACATAATTAGAGCAACTTTTCCATCAAAGATATATGTAGAAACTGAAGAATGGAACTCGGATGGGACATATTTAATTTCCGTTAATGGGATGGAAGTTGGCTTTATTTTAATATTTGCAACAATTCGCATGTGTATCTTTCTTTTTACTCTTTCCTTATCCCACTTAGGATAATCATAAGGCAAGAATTCTTTAATTTTATACTCTGCACCAAAATCTAAGATTTCAGTTTTTGAATTAAGGATTTCGCTCAAAACAGTCTTTATTCCCGCTAATCCCTTAAAGCTATGAATTTCTTGTTTTTCCTTTGCACTATTAAATTGCAAGAGAAGATTAGGTATTGCTGATCTGACACTTTCAAGAATTTCCTCCTTGTCTTTTATGATTTCATTTATCTTTTCAGGATTTGCAGCTTCAAAAAGTAATTTATTTGCCTTGGTTATTTGGCTAATTAACCCTTTTTCCCTCAATCCTCTTAATGCATCATAAACTGAAACTCTATGAATTCCTGAGCTTCTAGATATTTCATTGGCCGATGCCGAACCTTCTTTTAGCAGGGTTAAATAACATTTTGCTTCATTTGGGCTCAAGCCAATTTTTTCCAGTTCTATACTTTCCATAAATAGACTAGGCTTTTCCCTCTTTTAAACCTTCCTATTTTGTTGTAACCCATATTACTACACTTGCCTATAAACTTTAATGTTATTACTATACTATGGTAATAAATATAACTAAAGAAGCATTGGAAAAGACAGGAAGTTTAACCGAAGCAATAAGAAATTTTTACGACTTAAATTTAGAAGGAAGATTGTGTGTTTTGGATAGTGAAGCAATGAATGGCTGTGTTGCAAAGGCATATAATCAATTAGGAATAAGCGCAAGAAAAGGGACTTATAGAAAAATTGTAGCAGACTTCAAAACAAGAACGGGCTACAAAGAAGGTAAGGAAAGGAGAAATTTGATTGTTGATGTTGGTTGCGGCTCTGGGATTCTTTCTATAGAGCTAGCAGAACAAACCGATGGAATAGTACTCGGAATAGATTTGTCTAAGGATATGATTAAATTAGCAAATCAGAATAAAGAAAGAAAAGCAGAAGAGTTTGTTGAGGAAGTTGTTTCGCAATATAAGTCAGAGGGATATGATTTTACAGGATTTATTCCCGCGTCACATGATCTTTTGCCAGAAATCATTGATGCTTCTAACTATAATAACGCAAGAACACACTTTAGAGAAGGCAATGTCTACGGCTTATCTAAGCTTATTAAAAAAAGATCAGTAGACTATGTAGTTTGTAGAAATACTTTTCATAGATTAAGAGAGCCACAAAAAGCATTAAAACAAATGTTAAAAGCCCTTCGAGTTGGCGGAAAACTCTATATAAGAGATCTAAGAAGAGATGCAGATTGGAAAACAGTTGTTGAAAGAATAGGAGAAAAAAGATGGGCCAGCCCAGTTTTAGTCAAAGATTATATTGAAGCAATGGCTTCTATGATAACAATTGAAGAATTAAAGAAAATGTTAATTGATAATGGGATTAAAAAATATTCTATGAGTGAGGGTTCCTATAGAAATGGAAACGAACCATTGCCTAAAGAGAATATAAAAGAATACGAAAAGGAAACCGAATATGTTTGCATTGTGGAGAAAGGAGAAAAAAGTTAGACATGAAAAAACAATTGAAACAACTAAGAAGAAGAATTGAAGATAGAGGCATAGAAATTTATTTCCCCTGGGCTATAGAAGAAAAACTAAGCGGATACAAAGGGGAATATAAAATTAGAAAAGATGGTTGTTCGGGTATAGGATTATTTGGTTTGGGTGAAGCTAAATCATATGCATGGGCAGAGGTAAAAATTCCTGTTTGCAGGGAACATCTTTCTTTTATTACAGCAGAAATTAAATTTATGATGACTTACTACCATGTTAGTGGTCACAAAACAGAAGTTAACTCTTTTTTAAGCATTCCTTATTTTGCAAATAAAGAAGAAACTCTTTGTAAACTTCGAAGTTTGTTAGATAGACTAGAAAAATAAATATAATAAGATGAAATCCTTTGCAATAACCAAGAAAATTGCCAAACATGGCAATCATTCCATAATCTGCATACCAGAAATTCTAAAAGATAAGCTCAAACCGGGTTTGCTTGTAGAAATAAGAATTGATATAATTGAAAACTAGAACTCTAGCTTTTTACTTCTTCTTTTCCTTTCCGTTTTTCTCAGATTTCTCAGGTTTATGCTCTTCTTTCTCTTCTTCTTTCTGCGGCTCAACAGCAGCAGGTCTTAGCCTGAATAAGATCATTACTAATACAAACAAGATTAACAGCAAAGTAACTTCTAATAGTATGAAAAAACTGTTGGTTTCAGTAATCTCTGCTCCAATTCCGGTAATTCCTCCAGTTATCCCGCCAGTAGTATTTTTTACCTCTTCTTCTGTTTCTTCTTCCTCTGCAGTCTCGTTTTCTTCTGTTTCTGTTTCATTTTCTTCTACAGAAGTTACATTTCCTGCAGGGGACTCTATTGCTAAGTCTTCATAAGCATACTCTCCAAAATCAACTGAATCGTTATCGTCGTTTTTATCAACACAAATATAATAAGTTAAGGATGAAGAAGCTTTAAAGCTTATATTGCAAGAATCTTCCTTTAAAATGCAGCTTCCAACAACTTTAGGAGTTGAAGACCCGCATGGATTGCTTCTTAAAGAGGCTTCTCTGCCCCCACAGCCTTCTAGCCCTGAAATAGCTGCTTTCACACTCTCTCCTGTCTTAGCAGGATTTGGAGAAAGTACTATACTGACTTCGCCAAGGCAGGTTTTCTCTGAAATAACAGTTTTCTCACCTGACTCTATAGGAAGTCCAGAAAATTTGATTATGTTACCAGAATCTCCTCCCATCCCAGTTATAGAATCTACTCTAAATGAAAATTCCCCTTTTGAAGCGTTTTCTTTCATCCTGTAGACAATAATAATGTTTTCCTTAACATTTTTCGTTAAAAAATAATCTAAATCAATTGTAGTTTCTCCATTGTCATCTTCGTAAGCTGGTTGAGAATCTCCAATTAAAGTTTCATTATCTCCTAATTTTCCATCGCTATCTTCATCAACATAAACCTCTAAAGCAGAAATTTCAGTGTCATCCCCGCTCCCCAAAGCGCTAATAGTCATATTAATTAGCTCCACATCTTCTCCGCTGGCAGTTAATGACAATTGCAGCATTTCGTTTACGAAATCTGGCTCCTCAGGATCGTATTGCCATTTATGATCTCCCATGTCATTACTTCCTCTCTCTGCTTTCGCGCCTCCTGCAACAGCCTCAACCTCAAAACCAGGCCCGGAAAAACTATCTATCTTATCAACAAACTCATCGTATTGTCCATTTTTATTACAGTCTACAACAATGTCATATTTACCACCATCAGGGCTTTCCCAAATTTGAGTTAAAGGAATAGCAGAATTAATAAGCGCCACTGGCTCAGGCGCCCCCCTAACATCATCTAAAGCATCGCCATCTGTCCAATTGTCGCTATCTTCAACAATATAAACATCAACTTCATCAGCAGGCTCGCATAATTTGCCGCTCTTTAAATAAACAGAATCTGTAGTTTTAAAAATGTTTTTTTCGATCCCAGCAGCAGATGCGCTCCAAGGATTTGTTGATTGTGCGATTACAAACGATAAAAGCAAAATTGTGCTTATTATCAATGTTATAATGAGTTTCCTCGTTTTTTTCATCCTTCTTTGAATAAATACTCATTTATAAAGATTATTGCAGGAGAAAATATATTCTTTGAACTATAAAACTTTTTCTTAAAAAAAAGTAGTGATACAGAAAGTTTTAAAAATACCGGCGGCATAAATATATATGGCAAAAAAGAAGGTAAATAAAAACACGGCAAATAAAAGCGAAGACAAAAAGCTGCGGGGATTTGTTGCATCCTTTCTTACAATAATAGGATTTTTGATAGCGATAATCCTCTGGAAAGATGACAAATATGCAATGGCTTACGCAAAACAGGGACTTATATTATTTATAGGATTCCTTATTGCATCAGCACTTGGATGGATCCCTGTAATCGGTTGGATTTTCTGGGTAGTTGTAGCTGTATTCTGGGTAATAACCTGGGTATACGCCCTCCAAGGAAAAGAAAAAGGCGTGTGGATTGTCTGGGATTTAGCTGAAAAAATAAATTTGTGATTTTTCTTTTGTTTTATTTTTTATCTTGTATTTTTAGTGTTAAAAACATTTAAAAAGCATTTTACTCTTTAGTTTCTATGCCCCTGTCGTATCGTGCTGATTAAAACTTGGACACTATTATATTTTTATTCTTAAATAACCATCTGATTATTTATTTAAATAAACTAATACGTTATTCTTTACTATAATAATCCTTAAAAATCTATAATAATTTGGTTTTAATAAAAAAATGAATAGAATGCAAGATATTATGGGAAAATTAGAAAGGCTTGGAAATAATATTTTAAATGATAAATTAAGAGAATTAGAACCGGGATTAATCAAACTCCAGTATTCTTATATGGAACATCCTCAAGAAGAACTTGCATTAATAATGACTCCTCCTTTTATAGGTGCTGTTGGCTTGCCAAATAATACTCTTCATTATAGACCATTTTTAAGAAGCGCTATGAGGGCTGTTGATAAAGGATTACATCCTATTGGACCATTTTTAGGTCTTAAAGTTCATGATAAGTATATTGAAAGTGTTAATGGCCGTGTTGTTCAATTGAACGATTCTTTTTGTGATACTGAAAGTAATTTTAACCCCACCTTAATTGCTTGTAATAATGATTACTATACTCGTGCTATTAGTGAATTGAAAAATGTTCTTCATGCTGAAGGTTTCGATTTAGATTCTTCGTGTTGGGAGGATTACAAAACTTGGGAGTTAGAGAGGTTAAAAGGTTTCTAAATTGACTAATCAATAATCCCTTTTCTTATTAACAAACTTTAAAAACCCAAAAACGCTTTCTAAACCATCTTTAATTAGATATGACTAGTTAAAGACAGTGAACATTTTGTAGTGATGAAGTTTTACCCGCCCCTGTCGTATAGTGGCCAAGTATTCAGCCTTTTCGAGGCTGAGACCCGGGTTCAAATCCCGGCAGGGGCATCTATATATTTTGTGATATTCTGGGGACACCGAATTTTCCCCTTGAATCACAAAATCTGCTTATCATTGACCGTTTACGTTTATTTTAGTGATCAGACTCTGATCGACAGAGTTTATAAAATCATGCGACAACAGGAGGGTGACAAATGTCTGTGGATCGCACATGTAGTAAGGTGGATAGATTAAGATTTGGCGATTTTCCAAATAGCATCAAAATATTCTATAAAACCATTTGCAACTTCTTCTGACTGGATCAATATAGCAATAGGTTTTGGCGAATTCCAAATCGAGATTAGAATAGCATTATTAGTAATTTCAATATTTCCTGGGACTGGGAAAGAAACATATCGTTCTTTTATTCGTGTAGGGGTAACTTTTGGCCTTATTTTAGCGTTCTCTTTATTTGTAATTCCAAGCCAAGTTATGTTTTTCTTTTTTAAGGTAGGCCCAATAATTTTTTGGTTGTAATTTGTATTTCCATAATAGAAATCATAAACTTTATCATCATAAGAGGGGTTATGCATATAGAAAAACCTTAATATTGACTTTTCTGGAGCAGTATCCAGGATAATTTCATTTGCAGTCATGATTCCATTTATCCCAACAAATATCTCAGCTTCTTGTTTTTTTTCTTTTAGAGAGAGACTTTCCAATAAAGGCAAAACTTCGCCTAGAGCTTTATTACTTTCTTCTATCTCTTTGGCCTTTCTTTCTAAATATTCATGTAAACGTTTGGGTTCAAGTGCTTGAAAGTACCTCGTATTCTCTTTAATAATAAAGCTTACTAAGCCTTTTTCGATAAGTCGGTCTAAAACAGAATAGATCTTAGAATTTGAAATCTTCGATTTTTTTATTATTGGGCCAATAGTTGAAGGACCTAAATTTAACAAGGCTTCGTAAGCTCTAGCTTCTCCACTTGAAAGTCCTAATTTCGTAAGTTTTTCTTCATACATTTAATCTCTAAATTAGTATCCTATTTAAACCTTTTCATGTATACCCCCTATAGGGGATATAATATATAAAAAGAAGAATATCCTGACTTTAACAGGAGGTAAAGAACATGAAAAGCACACTTAAGGATATTTTAATGAAAACAGTCATAGGTGTAGGGTTAGCTAGTAGTGTATGGGGGCATGTAAATATGCTCCACTACAGATCAAAAATTGGACCACTAAATGCAAAACCTACGATTGAAAGCAAGGAATATGCCGAGAAAGGATTACAGAGAGGGGTTCTTCCCTTCTACTTAGGCGCATATACTGTTATTGCAGGAATTTTGGCTAAGAATGTCTATGACGAAAGAAGAATAAAGAATCTTTTTTATAAATAATGATTTTAATTTATTCTTCTTCCACAATCTTATAGTTTCTTTAGTGTCCCTTGATTATCACATTATCTATCAGTTTACGGCGGGGGCATTTTCAAATATATTCTTTCAACATCATAATACTTATAAACAAGTCCTATTATGACTAGTGATGAAGTTAAAGAGAGTCCTAGAAATGGCCGAAGAACAGGGGACTGCATTAGCCTTTGATGATGTTAGACTAAAAACCGGATATTCTGAAGTCATGCCTGATAAAGTTGATTTAACAACAAGGTTCTCAAGAAACGTCCCATTAAAAATTCCAATTGTAAGTGCAGCAATGGACACTGTAACAGAATACACACTGGCAATAGAACTTGCAAAACTCGGGGGTATCGGAGTTATCCACAGGGGGCTAAGCCCAGAAGAACAGGCATTTCATGTATCAAGAGTAAAGCATCATCTTAATGGACTTATTAAAAAGCCCATTTGTGTTTATGAAGATGAAATTGTTTCTGAAGTACTCAAAAAGAGAGAAGAGAAAAAGTATCAGTTTCATTCTTTCCCGGTTCTAACGAGGCAAGAAGTTTTAGTCGGGATAGTTACTGGAAATGATTTTGATTTTTGTTACGATACCTCTGTACCTATTGGAAAAATTATGACTACAAATCCTCTAACCGCCCATGAAGGCACAACACTAGAAGAGGCTTATAAGTTAATGCTAGAAGGAAAAAAGAAAGTCATTCCTTTAGCTGATAACTCAAAAAAGGTGGTAGGATTATATACCTTTAGCGATGTTAAAAGAATCATGTTCGGGAATGCCGAAACTTACAATATTGATTCCGAGGGAAGATTGAGGGTTGCAGCAGCCATAGGTGTCGGAGGAGACACCCTTAAAAGAGTAAGGTTATTAGTAGAAGAAAAAGTGGATGTAGTTGTTATAGACACTGCTCACGGTGACACAGAATCAGCTATTCGCACACTAAAAGAGATAAAATCAAATTATCCTAATTTAGATGTTGTTGTAGGAAATGTTTCTGTAGGAGAATCTGCACTAAGGCTGGCCCAAGCAGGAGCAGATGGCATTAAAGTAGGGCAAGGCCCTGGCTCTATTTGTACAACAAGAGTTGTTGCTGGAATAGGCAGGCCACAACTATCTGCAATATATTCATGCGCCAAGGCATTGAAAGATTACGATATACCTATTTGCGCAGATGGCGGACTGAGGTATTCAGGAGACATGACAATTGCAATTGCAGGAGGAGCACACTGCCTGATGATGGGGAGTATGCTTGCAGGAACAGATGAGGCTCCAGGAGAAATTGTTTCATTCCAGGGAAGACCTTGGAAAAATTATAGAGGAATGGGCTCACTAGGGGCAATGCAAGCTTCTAAAGCTGCAAGAGAAAGATATGGTCAGGAAAATAGAAGCCCAGACAAAGTTGTTCCAGAAGGAATCGAAGGAAGTGTTCCCTACAAAGGCAAATTAGCAGACGTAATCTTCCAATATGTAGGGGGATTAAAACAAGGCATGGGCTATGTAGGAGCAAAAACAATTGAAGAATTAAGAGAAAAAGGAGACTTTGACCTAATAACCCCGGCAGGAGTAAAAGAATCTCACCCTCATGATATAAGAGGAATTAAAGATGCACCCAATTATAAAGTAGAAGAAGCCTAAGGCTATTTCCTAGACCTAACAGCTTTCTCAGGAATCTTTCCCCACCTGACTTCTTTCCAAGCTCTTTCATGAATAAAAAAGAAAACTAGTTTTATCAGAGCAAGAATAATGCTAAACTTTAAAGAAGTTACGATATCCCCATAGAAGAAATAAACTGCTATAGTTGTGATAATAAAAGAAATGCCTTCCCAAAAAACTCCTTTAACTAAACTTCTCTGATAAGTAGATGCCATCTTTTCACCTTTTTGTCAGAGAAATACTGCAAATTGAATATATAAAGCTTACGTGAGTAAGCTACAAAACACCTTTCTTGCTCCATCCTAAAACATAATTTTTCTTTATATGAGAAACATCAGGGGTTTTCCCATCTAAAATTAGCCTATAAATCCTAGTAATTTCTCCCACATTCTCTTCTGTATCTACAAAAAAGGAAGTTATGCCTGCTTTCAAAAGATTTCTAGCTTTGTTAAATAATCCCAGCTCTTTTTCGTTGAGTATCTCCGAGCCATTTTCTATCCTATTTATTTTAAACTTGAATTTTTTCTCATCAGTTATCTCTTTCTTGTCAAGTTCATGTGCCAGAGTCATCAGCCTTATTTTTCCATGAACAAGGCAAGCAAATTCCGTGTCCTTAAATTCAGATTGCTCCTCAATTGAAAGTTCAGGAGAAATAATTGGAAAAGCTCCTAGACTTCTGTAATAGGCAAGAGTATAATCATTAAAGCAATTGCAATTATAATCTAAATGAACTGGAACCCCAAAATCTATTTCAAGTATACCAAGATTTCCTGCAAGGATTCCATCGGGCTGTATCTCTTCTATTCTTTTTTTAATCTTTTCTGTATCAGAATCAAACATTATTCTAGGAGTTACTGCATAAACCTTCCTGACTTTTCTCTTTATTTCAAGAAAATCTTTATCAAACATATCCATGTAAATTATATCTGCCCCATTTTTATCAGCAAGCAATGCATCTTCCTTGTTATAAACTCTGACTAAAAGTTGCCTCTTATCCAATTTATTATTCTTAATTTCAGGAAGCCTAAACCGATTTATTTTTCTATCAGAAAAGAAAGACTTAGAACTAACGTTGTAAGTCTCCTCCTTTATTCTGCTTTTTCCTTCTGCCTCCTGTCTGTTAAAGACATCTTCACCAGCGTATCTCCCCCTAGTGAACTCTCTTGAATACGCGGATTTTAGTTCCTCCAAAATCTCAGGAGTCAGCTTAAAATTTTCATCGTCTAGTGCTTTCCTATAAATAGAAGCAGTAGTAGCAACATAATAAGGAGTTCTCATCCTCCCCTCTATTTTTAAAGAATCTACCCCCAGTTTCTTTATTTCTTTTATTCGGTCTATAAGGCAAAGCTCTTTTGTAGACAGATAGTAAATTCCATCGTAAAGTTTTCTGCATGGTTGTGCGCATCTTCCTCTGTTTCCAGACCTCCCGCCTATAAAACTAGAAAACAAACACTGACCTGATATACAAACACATAATGCTCCATGAACAAAAATCTCAATTTCCTTAGCAAAATTTTTTCTAATCTGTGCTATTTGCTCTTTGGAAAGCTCTCTAGCAATGTTAATCCTATCTGCTTCTTTAAACAAGTTTGCATGATAACTGTTTAAGATGCCTGTTTGTGTAGACATGTGAACTTTTAAGCCAGGATAATTTTCTTTTATAATGTGTAGAAAAGAAGGGTCTTGTATGATTACTGCATCAATTCCAGATAAATAAGCAAAATCCAACTGCTTAAAAAAATTCTTAATTTCAGCATTTTTAGCAAGTGTATTCATTGTTAAATAAATCTTAACATTATTTGTTTTGCATATCTCGATTGCTTTTTTCAAATAAGCCTCATCAAAATTCTTCGCATAAGCCCTAGCAGAAAAATTAGGCATGCCCAAATAAACAGCATCTGCTCCAGATGCAACAGCGGCTTTCAGATTAGCAAGTGCTCCAGCAGGGCATAAAAGTTCTGGCTTTTTCATATATAACAATGTTAAAGTATGTTTAAAAATCTTATAATAGATAACAATAAAGAATAAAAAGAGCCAAAGTCAACAAGTAAAATGACTAAAGGAGTTATTAAAGGTAAAATAAGGGCGAGAAGAGGAAGAAGAAATAGGAATAATATGGAAAGGGCCATCCCCGGCTATTTGAACCCCCAAGAGAGAAAAAGGGAAGATAAAAAGAGGGGCCAGTATTATCATGGAGGCCGCAGATATCATGGTTACAGCCCATCAATCCGAATTAGTTCAGAAGACCCTATGGGCGGAGGGGCCATTTCTAGAATAGGATACTATCATGAACCAACAAGTTTAGATTTAATGTGTTACCCTCAAAGTTTAGAAGCAGGTATCGGAGAAGCCTATGAACCCGAATTAGAATTTGATTAATTCCCCATATAAGTTTTTTCCCACTCTCGCATATAATCTTCAGGGATTTCTATCCTTTTGGTGTAAGATATTTTTCTTGGCATCTTTAGCCTGATAAAAATTCCAAATAATAAACCAACTATTATTCCTGACAAATGAGCTATATGCCCGGTATTATCTGGAATAAAAATCCCTATTAAACTTCCAGCAATCCAAACAAGAGAAGCCAAAAACATTGGCATTGGAATACCGTAAACCCACACAAACATTCTAGGCCTAATTACAGTTAAACATCCAAGAATGCCATAAATCGCTCCAGATGCTCCTAGCGAAGAAGAGTAAAAATTAACAGCAATTAAATTTGCCAAAAGTCCAGACAAAAAGAAAACAGCCAAAAATTTCTTTCCTCCAATTAACTTCTCCAAAATGCTTCCAAAAAGAGCAAGTGCAAATAAGTTATAAAGTAAATGAACAACTCCGCCATGCAAAAATATAGAAGTTAAAAATCTCCAAGGCTGAAAATAAGATGCCTGGTTTAACACAAGAGTATCAGTGAATCCAGGACTCCAAGCTTGCGCTATAAAAACCCCTACACAAATAAGGCAGAGCCATAACGAATAAAATCTAAACTTTTCCATAAAAGAAAGATGTAAAGAATACTTTTAAAGCTAACCTACATAAAGTTTATAAGCCCCCTTAATTATAACTTTCTTAAAAAATAGGTAAAAGATGGCTTACTTTACAAGGGCTGAATTAGAAGAATACAGAAGGCATAATATGTCTGGGGAGCCTGCAGCAGAGTTTTTAACTAGAAAGGGCCTGGATCCAAGAGCATACGCAGACGAGCATGTAAGCACAGCCGTAGAAAAAAACGGAAGCCCTGAAGGAGACCTTGACAGACTAGAGCTCAAACTAGCAGAAGTAGCTAAAGATAGGCATTATGAATTTTTAACTAACGTAACCCCCTCCCACGGACAAAGTATCCACAGTGTATCTGCCCGCGGTTTTATAAAAAGATAATTTTTTATACATCCTTTTCTTATATATTTTATGAAAAAACTGTTGATAATTATTATAGCAGCAGTTATCATTGTTATACTAACTAGCGTAACCCTTTATATTTACAACCCCCCATCTTCGAATTCGGATAGTGCTCTAAATATAAACATAACAAACCAAATGAAAATAAAATCTGTTTTTGAAAACAATACCAAGATTCCAGAAAAATATACTTGTGAGGGTTCAGACATAAGCCCACCACTAGAAATTTCAGAAATACCAAAAAATGCAAAGACTCTAGCGATTATTGTTGACGACCCAGATGCTCCGATGGGCACCTGGCTTCATTGGACTATTTGGAACATCGCAGTTACAGGAAGCAATGTAAGCATAAGCGAAGGGGAAGCTCCAGGAACAGAAGGGAAAAATGACTTTGGAAATACAGAGTATGGAGGTCCATGCCCTCCTTCAGGAACACATAGATATTTTTTCAAGGCTTATGCACTTGATGTAGGGCTTAGCCTAGAAAAAGGCGCGTCAAAACAACAATTAGAAAAAGCAATGCAGGGGCATATCTTAGACAAGGCAGAAATAATAGGGTTGTATAGTAAGAAATAAACAAAATGGCTAACCTCAGCAGGAGTCCAGTAGGATTAAATAGTTTTAGGTTCAAGCTCGTTTTCTACATGAATAAGCTGATAATCAACAAGACTGCCTGAAAAATTTTCTTTGATTTTATTAATCTCTTGACTAAGTTCTGTTGGAGTTTTATAAATAATCTGAAAGAGAGTGTTAAAATTACCTATTCCTATGCTGCATGCATGAATTTTTTCTCTTTGATTTCCATAATTTATTATTTTAGTTTTATTTTGATTAGATAAATTATTTAATTTTAGAACTAGCTGGGCTAGTTTATACCCAATTTTGTCTAAATCTAAAAATATCCTGTAACCTAAAATAAAACTTTTTTCTAATCTTTTAAGCCTGTAATTTACTGTTTCTACTTTTTCATTAGTTTTATCTGCAAGTTCAACTATTTTTATTTTAGCATTATTAGAAATTTCCTGCAATATCTTCTTATCTAACTTATCCAAGTTCTCTTTTTTGGTTTCAGTAAGGCTTAGAGTTTTATCTTCTCCTTTGCCTCCAAATATTTTTAATGGAAAGAAATGCATCTCTATTGGCTCAAAGATTTCATAGTCTAGAAGCTCATCTTTCCAGAGGTCATATAACTTAGAGATAAAATCAAGGATATTTGTCTTTTCTTTAGTAAAAATAGTTAAAATATAATCCCACTCTCCATAGCAATGCATCCTTGTTAATATTAATAATTTATCTTCTGAATGTATTTGCGATAGCTTCTCTTTATTTGGATTTTTCACCCTTAGTCTTATTATATAATTCTTAGAATATCCCAAAGAGTACAGATTAAAAAAAGTAAAATATCCTTTAATCAAACCTTTTTTCTCATATTTTTCTATTCTATACTCTGCCTGCTCTCTGGATATGCGGCAATTTTTAGCTATTTTTGTTATCGGCTTTCTAAAATTATGAAAAATGTAACTTAATAGCTTCTCGTCTATCTTATCTAATTTTATTTCTTCCATAAAATACATAAGTAAGCACTCTTTTTAAATTTTACTAATTTAAGTAATTTTTATTGTTTATTTTTAATTTTATTAGTAAATTTAATTAAAAACTTCTAAATATTTTTAACAGCTAAGAGTATCATGGCAATAGGATACTCAGGAAGTAATGGAGGAATAGGAGAAGTTTACAGAGAAGTCTTAGTAACAGATATAGATGCAGGAGTCTCAAAGTATGAAGCTCTTCGTGAAAAAATTCCAGAAGAACAAAGAGAAGTCAGAGATTCTTATAGCAGGGTAATAACCGGATTAAAAGAACTAAGGCGAGAGATGACTAAAGGATTGGAGGCAGAGATATAAAATGGCGATGGGATTTTCAGGTTCAAATGGAGGAATTTCTCTAACCTGCAGAGTTCTTGCTCTAACAGACATAAAAGCAGGACTGAATAAATCCCGTTCCATTGTGGAACAAGCCCCTGAAGAAGTTAAGCCCTTGTATAAAACTATTGTGAGTGACCTATCTTTGTTATACGAAAGATTAGACAAAATGGATATAGAAAAAACGAACCAAAGGGGATAAAATGGCAGTAGGATTTTCAGGTTCAAATGGAGGAATTGGAACAGTAGATAAAAATTTTCAATTGGATTTAGCTAAACGTCCCTTAGAAGTCTCTTATTTTGTCAACAATCTATGCAATTTAAGATGCAAACATTGTTATGTTGGTTACGAAATACAAGATGGAGAGCTTTCAGTTCAAGAATGGACCGATACTTTTGACAGGCTGATTGATTTAGGAGCACTTACTTTTGGAAATGTTGGAAAAGAGCCCTTGCTTTCGCCCGATAAAACTTTAGATCTATTAAGGCATCTTAAACAAAAGAGAAAAGAAAATCCTAAATTAAGATTTGGTCTTGTGACCAATGGTACTTTATTAGAAAGAGGAATAGTAGATGAACTTGCAGAAATTTCTCCAGATTATATGGATGTAAGTTTAGATGGCACTCAAAAAGAGCATGACTTCATAAGGGGAGAAGGAAATTATAAAAGAACTGTAGAAAATTTAAGAAGATTACCAAAGGATTTAGCTAAAAAAGTTTTTATTAGTTTTACTTTAATGAGGCATAATAAAAATTCTTTTAAAGAAATGGTCCAAGAAATAGGGAATATTGGTTTAACAAAATTTTTAGTTTCACCTTATGTTTCTACTCCTTCTTCTAATGGTGACTTGAAAGTTAGTGAAGAAGATATTGTTAAATGGTATAAGCAGATTGCAAAAGGACAGGAGATAGACTTTACAAAGTTAGATAAAAGTACTATACTATTAAAATCAGATTATGATTCGCAGAAAACATTGATGGAAGGGCTTGTTAAGTATGGAGTTATTGATTTAAGGAATTTATTTATTGATGAATATGGAGTTATATTCAATCGATATCCACAAACAAATGCTTCAGAAGTAATCATTAATTATATGCCTTTTTCAGATACGCTCTCAAGAGCAATAAGAATAAGCCACGATGGTTATGTTGGGGGTTGTTTAGAAATGTTCCACAAAGATTATCCTAAAAGAGCAAGAGCCAGCTTAAGAGAAAAAAGAATTGAAGAGATAATAGGATAAAATACCTTTTTATATCCCTTTTCTTTAGTTGTTTCTATGGAAACATTTACAATTATTCATAAAGATAAAAAAACAAATGCAAGAATTGGAATTTTAAATACAAAAAAACATCCAATTGAAACTCCTTTTTTTATGCCAGTTGCAACAAAAGCCTCTGTAAAATTCCTCAATTCTAAAAAACTTGGAGAATTAGAAACAAAAGCAATTATTTCAAATGCCCTTATTCTCTCGTTAAGACCGGGAGATAAAATAATAAAAAAACTCGGAGGGATTGGAAAGTTCATGAATTTTTCTGGAATAAATGTTACAGATTCAGGCGGTTTTCAGATGTATTCTGATTCAATCTACTTAAAATCAAATGAAAAAGGAGTTTTTTTCAGGAATCCATTTTCAGGAGAGAGAATATTAATGACCCCTGAAAAAAACATGGAAATTCAATTAAACATTGGAAGCGAAATTGCAATGTGCCTGGATTCAATGCCTCTATATGATAAATCAAAAGAAGAAATAGAAAAAGCAGTAGGATTGACAATAAATTGGGCAAAAAGATGCAAGCAAACTCATGATAAACTCCAGAAAAATATACCTAAAGAAAAAAGACAGCTTTTGTTCGGGATTTCCCAAGGAGGGATTTATGAAGACTTAAGAAAGATTTGTGCAACAGAACTCTTAAAAGAGGATTTTGATGGCTATGCAATTGGTGGGATAGCGCTGCCTGAATTTGCATATAAAGGAGAAATGGAAAAAGCAAAAAAACTCGAGCATAAAGCAATAATGATTCATAAAAAAGTAATTCCTGAAGACAAGCCCGTTTATGTGATGGGAGAAGGAGATCCTGTCTGGCTCCTAGAAGCAATATCTCTAGGAGTGGACATGTTTGATTCCAGAATGCCAACTCAAAGTGCAAGAAGAGGCACTTTATTCACCTCACAAGGCAAAGTAAAAATATTAAACAAAAAATATGAAAAAGATAAAAAGCCAATAGACAAAGAATGCAATTGTTTTGTCTGCAAGAACTATTCAAGAGCTTACATAAAATTCCTTTTAAGCCAGGAAGAGCCAGTTGGAAAAGAGCTAACTTCTTATCACAATTTATATTATATAAACGGCCTAATAGACCGAGCAAAAAAACACATAAAACAAGGAACATTTGAAGATTTTAAAAATAAAATAAAAAAGGCTTATGAAAAGGTTTAAAAATATAGACTTATAGACTATTTTATGGAAAGCAAATTAAACAGGGGGTATCCCCATAATTGAAATAGACAATTCTTTTAGCTTAAGCTTTCCAAAAGATAATACTAATCTTTTTATACCCATCTCAAAAATGTTTCTTAAAAACATTTTTATAGCATCTATTCTTAAATTTAAATATAGTTTAATCGCTAGTACTAAAGTTTATAAACTGAAGATCACTCTGGTTATGATGAATAAAAGAGTTGCTTTTTCTAAAAAGAACCAAAAGGAATTTATCAAACTTCTAAAAATGAAATCCCGCTTAGACTGGAAAGAACTATCAGAAAGATTGAATGTAAATGAAAGCACATTAAGCAAGTCATATATGTTTGGTTTATCTTCAATACCCTACCAAACTTTTAAAGAAATGCTTCTTATTATAGACAAAAAAGAAGAGGACGCTCTAAGAGAATATAGCGGAAAAATAAAAGATGAAGTTATAGTTATAGGGAGAAAAGTAATTGGGGAACAAAAAAAAGTTTTAGAAGAAATAAAAGTAACTTTCAAAAATAAAAATCTTAGACTAGATCCTTCCAAAGTTAATTACAGCAATGAGGATATTAAGAAAAGAATAAGGCTTCCCAATAAACTTACTCCAGAATTAGCAGAAGAAATAGGAATGCATTATGGAGATGGTTTCTTGTCTTCCAAAAGATATGACTATAGACTAAAAGGAAACCTTAAAGACGAAACAGAGTATTACCAAGAAATTATCAAACCGCTATTCAAAAAGCTGTACAACCTAGAAGTAAATCTAAAAAATTTTCAAACAACTTTTGGCTTTGAAATCTCTTCTAAAGCGCTATGGGAGTTTAAGACAAAAGTAATTGGAATAAAACCTGGTAACAAATATAATATTTCAATTCCAAAAACCCTGAAAGTCAATAATGTTAAAGTACTGTCTTCGTTTATACGAGGATTATTTGACACGGATGGCTCATTATGCTTTAAAACAAAATATAAATATGAAAAATACTACCCTGAAATAAGCATCTCATTATATTCCAAAAAGTTAGTTAGAGAAGTGGGAGAAATTCTTGAAATGCTGGGCTTTAATCCAAATGTGTATCTGGATTGCGAATATCCAAGGATTTCTCTTAATGGAATTGCGGCATTGAAAAGATATGAAAAACTGATTGGTTGGAGCAGTCAAAAAAATTTAAATAAGCTAAATGACTGGAAGAATAGGTATCCAGAGTTATATCGTGATGGCGGACGTAGCACAGTGGTTAGTGCACCGGTCTGTGGCACCGGGGACGGGGGTTCGATTCCCCCCTTCCGCTTGCAATAAAAGAGGAAAAAATGGAAGATAAAATAAACATTTTATTTGTATGCAAATACAATGCTTTTAGAAGCAGAGTAGCTGAAGTCTACTTCAATAAAATAAACAAAAATCCAAATATAAAAGCTAAAAGCTCAGGCATAATCGGAGGAGCGGTTGTGATGGAGAAACAAGGCGAAGCTTTAAAAAAATGTGGGATGGTCTTAAAGAGGAAATCCAAGGGATTAAGCATGGACTTACTAAGATGGCAGAATATTATGATAATCGTGGCCGATGATGTTCAGCCAAGTTTATTTAACAATAAAAAATACGGCAAGAAACTAATTGTCTGGAAAATAAGAGACACCAAAGACAAAGAAGGAAAAGATATTCCAAAAATAGTAAATAAAATAAAGAGAAAAGTAGATAAACTAAATAAAGATATAAAAGAAGGGAGAATAAGATAAAATGGCAATTGAAACAGTCAAAGGATTCAGAGATGTTTTTCCTCCTGAATCCTTAAAAAGAAGAAAAGTAAGAGAAATAATAGAAAAGAACTTTAAGTTATTCGGGTTTACGCCAGTTGAAACTCCTTCTATTGAATACGAAGAGCTTGCAAAAGGAGACAATGAAAAAGACGAAGCAGTATCAGAAAGATTCAAGCTAAAAGACCGGGGCGATAGAGAGTTATCTTTAAGGTATGAATTCACCTTCCAGCTAAAAAGGATATTCAAAGAAAATCCTAATATAAAACTGCCACTAAGAAGATACCAAATAGGCAATATGTTTAGAGACGAACCAGTTGAAAAAGACAGATACAGAGAATTTATGCAGCTAGATGCAGATATTATTGGAGATTCTTCAATGAAGGCAGATGCAGAATGCCTTGCTCTAGCCGATAAAATATGCAAAGAACTTGGAATAAATTACAAATTGAAAATAAACAACAGAAAGCTTCTTAACAGCATGCTTAAAAAAATTGAGATAACAGACACAGAAAAAGTTTTAAGAGAGCTAGATAAAGTTGAAAAATTTGGAGAAGATGAAGTTAAGAAGAATCTGACAAAATTTGCAGATAAAGTTCAGATAGTCGAGCTTTTCAAGCTGCTTCAAAAAAACATTGACTATTTTGTAAAGGAAAAATTCGAGGGGGCAGAGGAATTAAACGAGCTTTTCAAAATTCTCAAACAATATGATATAAAGCCTATTTTTTCTCCTTCTTTAGTAAGAGGATTTTCTTATTACACAGGAAATATCTTTGAAGGATACAACGAAAAGATAAAGGGCAGCCTGTTTGGAGGAGGAAGATACGATAATTTAGTTGGAAAATACATAAAGAGAGACATTCCAGCAGTTGGGAACTCTTATGGAAGAATCCTTGATTATCCTGACATCCAAGCTGAAAATACAAAGGCGATTTTAATATCAATAAAACAAGATAAAAAAACAATTGAGCTTATGAAAACTCTGAGAGAATCACAAATATCCTGCTTTATGATGGATAAGCCGGGCAAGGCAATGGAATATGCGAATTCTTCCAGCATCCCTTATGTAATTTTTATAGGGGATGAAGAAGCCAAAAAGGGGAAATTCAAATTAAGAGATATGAAAACAGGCAAAGAAAAAATGCTTGTAGAAAAAAGTTTAATTAAAGAGATGAAAAGATGAATAAATCAAGTAAATCCTAAAGCAGGCAATCTCCCCTCTAAATCAGTTCTCTCACTAGATTCTATAACCTCTCCTGTAAAAAGTACTCTTCCAACCTTATCCCCGGTTCCTAATGAAATGAATCTTCCACCCAAGATATCCCTAGAAATCTCTTTTTGTTTTAATGCCTCAAAAAAAGGTTGCAAAACGTCTTCTTCATTTGTCTGGTTTGGACTAACATCATAATCTGCTAACGCCGCATTAATTTCTGCAGTAGTCGTGTATAAAACTTTAGGCTCTTGTGCTCTTTCTGCCCCATCTCCTACAACTTTTACTAAAGTGCCCTGAGCAAAGAAATACTGACTTCCACTTCTTGTATGATAAACCTTAGTCATAAATAAATAAAACTTTACTCATTTTTTAAACATTTAGGTAGTCTAAAAATATCAGTTGTTTACGATATATCCTTTCTCAACAGCTTGTCTTTCTATGTATTCCATTATTGCTGGAAAATCTGTTTCCACATCAATCAGGCCATTTTCTCCTGCTATTCTTAATATCTCCTTTCTTTTTGCGATAGGCCTTAATCTAACATCCACACTAAATCCGTGCGATTCCAGATAGCCCAGTGTAGGAACAGGGCAATTCCAAATCTCTCCGCATGTGTAACCAGGAGGTATGCACGGGCTTACTTTGTTATCCCCTATTCCAATATCCAAATTTCTTCTAAGCATTTTTGCATTAAGCCCATATCCCTCATACCAAATTCCAGCAACGTCCTTAACAACCCTAATATTAACACTTCTTGGTTGAATCTCAAGTCTATCCAACTCTTGTTCAAGCAAGATTTTCATTGCATCTCCAAAAGAATGCTCTTTGTCCTGCATGGCAAGTTTGCCGATATAGCATCCAAGTGAATCTGAGGGCAAATCTTCCCAGGAAAATGCAGAGGATTGCTCAGGAATTATTAATGTGCTGTTCCATCCAAACCAGGTAAGTGTTTCATGCCAAATAGAAGTTTTGTGAGCGAGGTACGCCCCAAGTTCTACTGCCGCATTTTCGATAATTTCTTGTTTTCTGTTCTTTTCCATCCCTCTCCAGTTGGAAGGATAGTTTATTTTTACATAATACTTTACAGGCTCCTTTCCAGAAAACCTAAAATCTCCTTTACCTTCCTTTAAACTTCTTAAACTAATTCCAGCGAGGTACTCTGTCCACTTGGCATATTTTCTTAAATGTGCCATATCTATAGGCCCATATCTACAGGTAAATCCAATTCCTCTTTCATGCTCGCAAGCATCTTCCCCTAGATAAACAGTTAATTCACTAGGACAAGGCAAACATCCAACAATCCCACGAGGACCTGGAGCAACAGCAGAACATGAAAGCCCAGATATTCCAACTGCCCCCAAAACAGAGAAAAATAACAATTTCCTAATTCCGCTCTTGGCTTTTTTCATCCCTTCCACCAATTTTTCCAAAGACATATTCTTTTATTGTTGAGGCGCGGCTTCTGGTTGCTTCTGCTCTCTTTCTGGAGGTGCTTCTGCTGCAGGCAAAGCTTGTAAATCTCTTGCATTAGATAAAGCATCTTTTACGCGCCCATATTCTGTAACCAACATCCCTAGGGGAGCAAAAAATCTCTGAAAAGGCCTTGATGTATATCTGCCAGAAAACCAACTAGCCGCCCCTATTCCAGTTGTTACTGCAGTACCACCTAAAGAAATCCCTAATTGTAAAAGTCCAGTTATAGGTGCCAAATAGTGTGATCCGCTTTGATTAATATGATTTGCGACATTAGTCGCAATGTCGCAGAAGTTGCCATATCCCAAAAAGAATCCAATCGCTCCAAAAGTAACAGCTGGAACTGCCTCAAATCCTCTTTGAATAAGCTTGCATCTTCTTTCCTGTTTCTTACCATTAAACTCAAGCATCTCGGCGACTGCCGATAATCTATCCTTATACTTAAGATCATCAATACCCAATTCTAAAATTCCGCCTTTTATTCTCAAATCCTCTGCAATAGCAGTTACAACCTGATCAAGATAAACTGCAGAGTCTCTCGGAGAGTTCATCCTATCTGCTTTCAGCCTAATCTCATATGGGCAAAGGTCTGTCTTCGCAGGATCATACTTATAATGCACTCCTAACTCAACTAACGAAGGCCTGCTGCTTCTCGCCATAAAATCTCTTAAAGATTTCATCTGGTTTGTTTAAGAAATTAGGGCTATTTAAGCATTTATCTAATAGAAAAGATATATAAAAAAGTTTAAAAGTAAGAAGAGACTATAAACAGTAGCCCTAAAAGGATTAAGAGTTCTTGTGATAATAGAAAGATGAACGAAAATGAAGGTAATGCAATGGTATACCATTATGTAAGTCATGCGTTATTAAATGCAAAACTAAAACTGCGAAGGGGTATGAAAGAAGAAGCAGATGGATTTAGAGCCGGATTAATAAGTCAATTAGAAAAAATAGATTGCGAGCCTTCTTCAAAATGCATAAGAGAATTAAAAAATACAACGTGGTATGACTCTGAGTCTGTCCTTGCTTTTCAGAGAAAATACGATTCAGAAATCCATAAGACTTAATTTATTCCTTATTCTTTTCAACCAAATCAAATAAATCGGCCAGAGGATTCTCAAAATCTTTGTTTATTTCTTCTACTCTCTTTTTTTGCTCATCATCTAACTCTTCTCTTATCTCGCTTATTTCCTCTTTCAGCTCATCTTTTACCCCTGCTTCTTCCTGCTGTTTTTTATAGAGTTCATAGAGCCAAATCCAGATTTCATCAAAATGCTTTTCCTGCTCCAGCCAGACTTTCTGCTGATTGCTTAGGTGCAAAACTGGAAGAAAAGCAGCTATTCTTTCCTCTCTGCCTGTTCCTGCAAGCTCTGTAAATCCTAATCTAGTCTCAGGCTTTTTATTAAAATAAGTCTTTATTTTAGCATACAAATGCCTTATTCTCTCAGCAACACTTACCCTATCCTTTTTGCTGTCAAAATCCACCTGGGAAAGCTTTTCTGCCCTTCTAAAAGAAATCTCTCTTTTTATCCTCCTGTTCTCTGTATGGATTGCCTTGTTCAAGGCAGACATCAATTCCTGCAAAGTTACCTGCCTGAACCTTGGAAGAGGGGTTTTGGGTATTAATTCAGGCAATTCATCTTCATCTATTTCTATCCTTTCAATTTCCTGCTTTTTCTTGTCTTCTTTACCAAAAAGTATTTCGTCCAAGCTTCTTATATATCTATTAAGCAGAATTTCTGACTTTATCCTTAAAAGAAGAGAAGCTGCCAAAAGTACCTTGCTGGATATAAAGAAATTTGCCTCCTCCATCGCCCTTATTTTTTCCAGGTACTTTTGTGCTAAAATAGAAATATCAATATCCCAAGGGTCTAATTGCTCGGTCTGGATAAGCTCATAAATAATGGCCTGCCAACTGGCTTCTTTATTAGTAATAAGGTCATAAAACTGGTCCTGGGTTATCTTGTCGGTTTTTGCTGTGCTAGATGGCCCTGTACCAGCTATCTTTCTTGTACTAACTACAGAGTTGCTTATGCTATTTTCCACCTGTTTTTCAAAAAAATCTTCACCAGTTTCCATATGTAGTTCAGAATAATAAAATTTATAAACCCTTCTTCTTTAGCATAATAGCCAAAAAAAGGAGGCTAAGGGTAGATTATATTAGACTACATAGAAAATCTCTTTAATGCTTCAAATTAAAATAAAGAGCATATAAAAAAGAGATTTTCGTTGTGTCATTTATTAGTTACAACAAAACCGAAAAGTTTAAATAGTAGTATCACTATACATCATTATCACCTCTTTTTCCCCAGAAGAGGCTGAATAGCACCTCTATTTTTTCGCTATGAGGCCTCTTCGAGGGTTTTATGATTACTAATCATAACGGGGCTTTATCATATTTCAAAAAAAAAGAAGTAATTAATTACATCTTTACACAGAATTACAGCCATCATTATTTAGTGTTTGGCTCTGTGTTTCATATTCAAAGCAAAAAAGGTAAAATTAGACTAATAGGCAACCTACCTTATGTTTAGGCACTACCAAGTTAAATTTATACTTTTTTTCGTTTAGTGGATTATAGCATTATCTTTTTAGGTTCTGCTCCACTTTTTTATAATTTACTCTTAAAATATGTTATTATAAAGTAGTTACAAATAGAAAGGTTTAAAAATGCATTTTTCTTATAAAAGTTAGTAAAATTATTATGGGATGCATTATAAAATGGCATATGAACCTCAGAGTGATGAAGAATTTAGAAAAAATCCTAATGTAGTCTGCGTTAAAGATTATGAGAATAGAGAGCGTTTTATTTTAGTGACCCAAGAATGGGATGAAGGAGCACCAGGGATTGCCTCAAAACTATTTCCGCCTGGAAACGTCGCTATAGTATGGGGAGAGATTTCTTATGGCATACGCCCTAATCTTGAAGACAGATATCATGCTGCCTCATTGCAAAGTAGAGTTACTGAAGTTGAAACAGTTAAAGCAACAGGGTTAAGGAGAGATATTCTTGATACTTTACTAAGAGGATTTATTGATATAAATGCTCTTAGTGAAAGAGTAAAAGAAAAAGGATTTAAGGGGCGAGTCTCAGTTAGATAAAATCTACAAACACCCTTCTTCTGAAATTATATAGGACTTCTTCGAGGGTTTTATGCTAACTTTACGTTATCATATAAGAAAAAGAGCATTGAAGTTCATAAAAAAGAGATTTTTAGTGGATTATTAAGCATTATCTTTTTAGGTTCTGCTTCCACTTTTTTCATATTTCACAAAAAAAGGACTTAGTTCTTTACACAGAAATTAAGGCATTTATTATTTAATATCTGCCCCTGTGTTTTTCATAAAAAAGGTTAGAATTACCTATTATAAGCAAACCAGTCTAGATTCTGGCACTACTATAGATTAAGTTAACCTTTTTTTCATATTTCAATAAAGTATCTAAATATTTAAAAATACTCTAAGAATCTCTTTTCTATGAGCATGGTTGTATTGGAAACCGTTGTTGGCGGAGAAAAGGGCAAAGAGTGGATTAGAAAAAGTTTTCCCTCAAATAGCAATTATCCGATGGTTTGCAGAAATCCTGAATGCTATTCTCCTTTAGGGATTTTTCATACTGACCCAATTTCTGAAGCAGCATATTTTGAAGAAGGAGTTTCAAGAAGAGGAAAACCTTCTTCAGTTACGTGTCCAAAATGTGGAACAGAACACGACTTTGAACAATATCTTAAGGTAGGGGATTCTGTGGATGGAACAGACGAAATTCCTTCAGAAGCAAGAGTTACATTAGAAGAAATGCCTAATTTGTTAAGAAAGAATATTTCTAAATTCCCTAGAAAATAATATCAAATTAAGACTTCTTCGAGGGTTTTAAATTTAGTTGCTGTTTTAGAGGGTTCATAATATCACAGAAAAAAGAAGTATTAAATTACATCTTTACACAGAATTAATGCCATTTATTATTTAATATCTGCCCCTGTGTTTTTCATAATCATAAAAAAGAGATTTTTAGTGGATTATTAAGCATTATCTTTTTAGGTTCTGCTTCCACTTTTTTTATAATTAAAAGGAAATTCTATTTACTTTTCTCAGCAAATTCTGTATAGTGACATTTGCCACAATAAAGCCTGCCGCCAGAGTTAGCTAAAAAAACTCCTGGCCCGCATCTAGGGCAGAATCTCCCTCTAGAAGTTTTGTCTCCCTCAATTTTATATTGTTTCCATTTCTGTGAAGTTGGCTTATTTCTAGGCTTTTTCTTGCCCTTGGGTCCTGATTTTTCTTTTGCCATGAGTATTACGCTTCCTCCTTCTTTTCGCCTTCACCATCAGCTTTAGGCGCTGCTGCGGTCCCTGCAGCTTTTTTATCTGCATCTCTCTTCTTCTTGGAGGTTATCTCTGTTTTCTCCTTGTCCTCTTTGTTAGAATATATAGAAGCTATAATTAGAAAAGTTTTCCTTCCGAATTTTCCCCGGATGTTATTCACGACAATGTTCTCCTCATTTGCCTTAAAATGCTCTGCAATAAGCTTCACTGCATCTTCCATACTTGGATTCTTGCCTGCATCTGTAATTATCTTTAATTCCCTTCTCCTTAACAAATCATTTTGCTTGTCTTCTATTATTTTCATTTTAACCTTTGTTAGAACTATCTTGTCTTGATAGCATAAGAACCTTTTTCCTTAAGCTTTAATTTCTGAGCAACCTCTGATTTTTCAGGGTCCAAAATTATAACTCTCCCTTTCCAAGAGTCAGTTGCTTCAGTAGCGCCACATCTAGGGCATTTTGCCTCTTTCTCATAAAGAGCGTTGCATTTCTTGCATGCTTTTTTTCCTGCCATGTTTATTTTTTCTCCTTCTTGATTTTAAATTTACAATTCTCACACTCAAAAACTTCCACCTCTCCCGATTCTAGTCGAACCATCGTCTCATCCTTGCAGTTAGGGCAATACTTTGCAGTTATTTTTTCAGAGGCTTTTTTGCTCATTTTTTCTTCTTGCCTCCTTTCTCTGCCTTTTCTGCTTTTTCCTCATCTTTAGCCGCTTTTTTTGCAGTTGCTTGTGCCTTCTTTTTATCTTCTTTAATCCACTCTAACTTGCCTAATCCGGGCTGCCTCATTGTAAGCCCTATTTTAGGCTCTTCTCCTTTATAGCTTACAGCAACAACTCTCGCGAGACAAGCGTCTCCTTTCTTTAAAGCCCTTTTGCTTGACTTGCCAATAAGGGTATTTGTCTTTGAAAAGCTAACATAGTCATCCATTGCCTGGCTTATGTGTATCATTCCTTGCATTACCCCTAAATCCATAAAAGCCCCAAAATTAGTTATCTCGGTTATAACTCCATAAATTAATTCGTGCATCTCAGGTTTCCAAACTAGAAGTTTAAATCTGCTGTTGTAATATGCAGCTCCATCTCCTGGAATTATAATCCCCTCGCCTACACTTAAAACATCCAAAACTCCAATTACCTCTCCCATCTCCTTATCATGATATTTTGCATAAGTTTCTTCAAGCTGTTTTTCAACAGCTTCCTTAGTAGCCAATCCAAAAAGCTTAGGTTCTACTCTTATGTGGTCTTCCACCTCAACAATATAGAACATTTTTATTCCTCAAAAAACTAAATATATGATAAAAAATGCATTTATAAAGCTTACTGAAGCATTTTTTATACAGACTCTATCTTTTTTCCTCTTATGCTTAATATTCTCGCCTTTCCTTTAAGCTTGTTCTTAAGCTCTTTGTCCATTGTAGCAACAGCATCCCCATCTTTAACTTCTGTTATTATAGACTCGTCCCCGCCTTTTTCTTTTGTTTTAAAGACTTTGATTTTTCCTTCTTCAATATGTTTATCCAAAATCTGTAAGGCGACAGAAGCAATCTGTTTATCTCCTGCTTTTTCTGCCTCTTTTTTTAATTTCTTAATCTCTTCAACAACAGAAGATAAAATAACAACCTCCCCTGAAACAGGCATCTCGCTGATATAATCAATTTTCTGCTTTGCGCAGTACACTAAAAAATTTGCATCTAGCATTATTTTCATTACTATTGAAAGAGAAAGAATGTTTAAATAACTTTTCAATCCCTGCCAGAAAAATAAACTGTCTCGCCATTATATGCAGTAAGTTTTACTCCTGTATGTTCTCCCTCTGCTTTTTTTAATTTTCCAACAGCTCTTGCTTTAAGCCTGTGTCGCTCAATTAAAGCTATTGCTTCTCTTGGCCGAGAACTTGCTGCAAAACCATCTATATCCATAGGATATTTCCCATAAGCATCTCTCACACTTGGAGAATCTTCTGCAAAAGCAATCTCCCTAGGATCGGGCTCGAATAAACCCTTTAATTCAACATACAATCCATGATTAGCTAATGGCCTTGCAAGTTTTCCATTATATGCTCCTCCGCTATTATGAAACACACTTGTAGCCAAGCCTTTTCTTAATAAGTCACTGAATACCGGATATAGAATAGTTGAAGGCCGAGATAAATATTCCATAAATTGCCTGCCTCTATCGGTTTTGTGCCAGTTTTCTCCAAGCATCTTTATCATTGTTTTTCTTTTTGCGCTAATTCCATTGGACCTTGGATTAGGCAAGCCACAAATAGCAATAAGAGTGTCTCCTGCTCGGGGTTTTGGCAGATTTTTTAGTCTTTCTTCATCAATGGTGCTTACAGAAGAGCCACTTATATTATACGTTGCCGCAGCTTCTCTGTAACCTCTTATTCTGTCCCTAACAAGTTCATGTTGCAATATTCCTAATACCCCGATTTTTGCTGCAACCCTTCTTAATTTTTCTTGTATAAACTGAACAGGTATCCTGCCTCTTGTTTCTATAACTCCCGATAAAACCCTCGCTTCTGCTCCGAATTTTGCAGTATCATCAAGGTTCATCGCTGCAAAATCTTCTACCCCGCAACGAAGCGTATCAATATCCTCAAAAGAGAGCGCTTTAAGCTCTTCCAGTAATCTTTCATAAAACTCTATCTTTGTTCCAACACCATCACAATTGATAAAAATGGCCTTGCCTTGAGGGTCAAAAACAGCGTAAGTAACTCCCTCCTTAACAAAAATGCTTGGAACTTCACTAGCATATATGCTTGTTCTAGGGAGTGCGCTTATCATTGTTCCAGATAAATTAGCCTCACAATTTACTCTTGAGCCAAGGTCTGCTAACTCTCCATTCAAAACAGGCAACTTATGATGGTTAGCTCTGTCTCTTAAAGCATCTCCTATTCCCGCAATCATGCCCAAGGCCATAGAACTTGCATCTATCACATCTCCAAAACCAAGAGGCTTAGCTCCTATTTCCAAGCTGTAAAAAACTAACCTGTCTACAAGAGAACGAACATATTTTTCTAAATTTCTTTCTCTAGGATTTCCGCCTATAGAATGAACAACAATCACACGATCTTCTGGCGGCCTTAATACTGCTATTCCTCCCATACCCTCACTTATAATCTCCACCAAAGGACTATTTCTAAGCGTAGGCTTTAATCTCTCATTCAATAATCTAGAACCTTTATCACCCTGCTTGATTGTTCTATTTATATAATCATCCACACTTACTGCCATACGTTTTCAATTGCTTACTTGTTTAAAAGAATTGTTGTTTTCAAAAAGCAATGTTTAAATAACTATCTTCAACAAATTTTATAGAATTTCTCTTGGCTCGTAAGCTGTGCCTTTAGGGTATCTACCAAAAAAATACTGCGCATCAGAAACAACGCCAGATATCTGCGCTCTTGCATCTCCTATTGAACTCTCTTTATCTGCAATCATTCCTTCTATCATTCCTCTAGTTATGCCTGCATCTGCAAAAATATGTTCCTTTCCAAAACGCTTAAATAATCATTTTTCTCTAAGTGATTATGATAATCCTATTCATCGGAGCTCAAGCTTCTGGAAAAGGGACGCAAGCAAAAATAATAGCAGGAAAAAAAGGCTTCGTGCATATATCAACAGGAGATTTGTTAAGGGCTGCAACAGGAGAACTAAAAAAAGAAATAGATTCTTATATAACCAAGGGAAAACTAGTTCCAGATGAGCTAATTCTAGAACTATTAAAAGAGAGAATAAAGCAGCCAGATTGCAAAAAAGGGGTTATTCTGGATGGCTATCCTCGCAATCTACAGCAAGCAGAAGAATTAGAAAAAATTGAAAAGATAGGGAAGATATTTGAAATTTGGGTAAGCGATGAAACAGCCAAGAAAAGATTAATGGGAAGGTGGAACTGCAAAAAATGCGGAGTAGCCTACAACATCGTTACAGCTCCGAGACCAAAAAAAGATAAAATTTGTGACGGCTGCAACATCCCTCTATACCAGAGAGAGGATGATATAAACGAAGAGGCAATAGAAAAGCGTCTTGCCATTTATCATGAAGAAACAGAACCGATTCTTAAAAAATATAAAGACAAAGTAATCAGGAATAATGGCTAACAGGAAATAGAAAAAATAACTAGAAATAGCATGGAAAAATTAAACTGAAATAAT
>Ga0105101_10000007_pt1 | contig 91191 bp, 62 predicted proteins | sample PPLLak21cMay2015_2_FD_87037 | JGI IMG/M metagenome (GOLD analysis project Ga0105101, IMG submission 87037) | Freshwater sediment microbial communities from Prairie Pothole Lake near Jamestown, North Dakota, USA - PPLs Lake P8 Core (1) Depth... | ecosystem: Environmental > Aquatic > Freshwater >... | reverse complement strand
CTTTGGACCAAAAGAATAAAAGCTATGTTCGGTGTTTCTGCCGTACATGATAAAAAATTCGAGTTCCTGCTGGAAGCCCTAGCTCCAGCGGCTTAAACCTCTATAAAAAGTGCGAAAGTTTACGATGTGTTAGTTACGAAATATGACGGTTCGATTTATACTTGGTCGCAGCGGGAGCGGTAAGACACATTATTGCCTGGAGGCGATAAAGGGTGAGCTTGTGCGCTGCGCTAAAGGTTTTCCGCTGATTCTGCTGGTACCCGAGCAGGCTACGTTTCAAATGGAACAGGCGTTGGTTCGGGATGATCGTCTGGACGGTTATAACCGTGCCTTGGTTATGAGTTTCGAGCGACTGGCACATCAGATTCTATGGGAGACGGGGCCGGGTAGTCTGCCGGTACTTAGTGAATTCGGCAAACAGATGATTCTCCGGCGATTGCTGCAAGAGCGACAGTCACAGTTAAAGATATTCAACCGCGTCGCTGGTCGCAGTGGTTTCATAACCCAACTCAGCGCTATGATCCGCCAGCTTCGTCAATATTGCCAAACTCCCGAGCAGCTCGCTGAACAGTGCAAAAACCTGCTCCAGGCCGATGAGGCGAGGCTGGTGCCTTTGGCTGAGAAACTTTCCGATCTGGCGGTGATATATCAGTCGTATCAGGACCATCTGGCCAAACGGTTTGTCGATCCGGACGATTTTCTCGATCTGGTAAGCTCTCGCTGCCAAGAAGCCGAGGTTTTGCGAAATGGGCATTTGTGGGTGGACGGTTTTGCCGGTTTTACCCCCCAGCAATACCACGCCCTGGCTGCCCTGACCCGGTGCGTTGTCCGCAGTGAGATTACTATCTGTCTCGATCCGCTGTGCCGACAGTTTCAGATCGCCCAGGGGCACCCGGACGAACCTGAGCTGCTGGATCAAACAAATCTGTTTCACCCGACACTGCAAACCTATCAGCGTTTGGCAAGATTGCTCGGTGGGCAAGGTCAATTGGAACCGGCATTGATTCTGCCGAGTGATTTTGACGTGCCATTGCCACGTTTTCGAAACTCCACCAAGTTGGCCCGGTTGGAGCGTAATTTTTTAAACCCGGCCGGTAACAAAACCGATCGTTCTACTCACTCGGCTGCATCTGCCGAGCGGGACATTCCCGTGCGTGATATAGTTATTCTCGAAGCGTCTCAACGGCGCCAGGAAGTCAGGGCGGCAGCGGGCCATATTCTGCGTTTGTGCCGTGAACAGAATTACCGGTTTTCCGATATAGCTGTCATCTTGCGTGACTTCGGCGATTATCAGGAACTGCTGGAGGCGACCTTCACTGATTACGATATTCCATATTTTATCGATCGTGGCCGCAGGGTGCATCATCATCCCCTGATAAAACTGCTGCGATGTTGTCTGCAGATTATCATCAGTGATTTTCAAAGCGAACATGTTATCGACTATCTCAAAACCGATCTGGCCCCGTTGCCACGCGAGGCCGCGGACAGCCTGGAAGACTATGTTGGGCGTCATGGTATTCAATCGGATCGCTGGTACACAGGGCGGTCCTGGCGGATCGGCGACGGCGATAAAAACGAACAACAAGCGACTTCTGTGCAGTTGACCGGCGAACAGCTAAACCAGTATCGCCTGCGAGCCATAGCCCCCCTGCTGCAAATGCGAGAGGAACTTTACGGCCGTCAGTATCAATCCGACCGTCAACTATCGGTACGCGATATCACGGCTCAATTAGCAGGTTTGCTGGAAAAGATCGACGTTGGCGAAAAACTTTCGCAATGGCGTCAGCAGGCCCAGGACAATAACGATCATGACCAGGGGCAGACCCACGAGCAGATATACAAAGATGTGATCGGCCTGATGGACGATATGGTCGAGTCGCTGGGTGATTGTTCTGTTACGCTTGGTGAGTATTCGGAGATTCTCTGCTCCGCGATGGAACAGATGACGCTGCGTTTGATACCGCCGGGACTCGATCAGGTGCTTATCGGTACGATCGAGCGGTCGCGTCATCCGCGTATCCGAGCTGCTTTCGTACTGGGCGTCAATGAGCAGTATTTTCCGCGTGTAAGTTCTCCTGACACATTTTTTACCGATCCGCAACGGGAGCTGCTGGCCCGGCAGGGTTTGGAACTGGCGCCAACCAGCACGGAAAAACTAATGCACGAACGTTATCTGGCCTACATTGCCCTGACCCGGCCACAGGATTTTCTGTGGGTCAGCTTCCCCATCGCTGATGAAAACGCCAGTACGCTCAATCCTTCTTCGCTGATCGCGAATATTCAGGATGCGCTCGGTGGCAGCGTGCCTTTTGTAAGGCTAAGTGACGATAGCGGCCAACCTGACCCTGATAACATTACCACCTTGTCTGAGTTATCGCGGCAGTTGGCTTTGTCTTTTTCGCCGTTCCAGCCGGGCGAGAAACCTTCATCCGTCTGGACACAGCTTTACCATTATGCGCGTAAGCAGGGTGATTGGCTCAAGATGATCGATCGTGGTTTGGCGGGGTCGGTGTATCGTAACCGTGCCGAGCTGAACCGTGATGTAATAAAGCGATTGTTTCCCCAGGTGCTTCGCAGCAGTGTCTCGCGCCTGGAAACCTTTGCCGCTTGTCCTTTTCAGCACTTCGCCCGTTATATTTTGCAGCTTGAAAAACGCCGGGAGCTAAAACTGGGCGCCATGGATATGGGTAGTTTTTACCATGATGCGCTCTGTCGTATTTTTCTGCAGATGAGCCAGGCCAGGCTCGACTGGCGCGATCTGACCGATGAGAAGCTCGATAGTATTATTGAATCAGTGGTGACTTCGCTGATAAAGACAGAGTCGCAATTTAGCGAACTAAAGGAGCAATCGCATCGCAACCGGTTTCTGCTCGATAATACCACCGGTCATTTGCAGCAGTTTTGCCGATCGTTGCGGGCCGGGGCCGGGGCCGGGAATTTTTATCAGCGTCATGCGGAATTGGAGTTCGGCCCTGAGAGTGCTCCATACGGGCCGCTGGAGATCGATCTGCCTGATGGCCGCCGGTTAGCTCTGCGTGGCAAGATCGACCGGGTGGACGTTTGTCTCAGGGATGACGGCACGGTCGGCGTTAGCGTAATCGATTATAAATCATCGGCCCGTTCTTTTCCCTACGGGCAGTTTTATCATGGTTTGTCTTTGCAATTGATTAGTTATCTGCTGGTACTGCAAACGCATTACCGCCCTGGTGACGGCGAGCGGCCTGAACCCGCCGCGGCATTGTTTTTACCGATCCATCGTCCGGGACAGTCTCATCCGGAGCCGCCTGGCGAAAATGTCCTGGACTAGGCCAAATCGTTACGGTCCGACGATAGCCGGCCTCACAAGGCAACCGGCCTTATCGGCGGTGCGTGGATTGTCGATCTTGACCATACCGTAAAATCTAAAGAATGGTCCCGATTCTACAGTTTTTATATAAACAAGGAGAATTCCGTTTATATCCCATCCAATTCAGCGGTAGTAACGCCCAAACAGATGTCAGCCTTAATCGAGCACTGCCGCAAGACGCTGGCCAGGCTTGCAACTGAGATAACCTACGGCAAAATTGAAGTTTCGCCGTATCGTCTGGGTGAGAAGGATACTCCCTGCCCTCGTTGCGATTACCACTCTTTGTGCCGTTTCGATTTCAACAGCGAGAGCTACAATGAATTGCCGTCAATGTCCAAACAAGATGTCCTCGATCAAATAGAAGTGTAACTCCGCTGCGGTGCAAAACTATCCGTCCAGCAGGAGGATGGTCATTTGCATCGGCGGTACGGCGACATCGGAAGTGAGGTCGATGTATTGATAGTCGCAGCAGGTGCGCAGGCGCAGGTCACAGTAGCTGACGAGTCGGCCCTGTTCGTTTAGTTCGCGGACGCGTTTGATGGTAAAGCCGATGCGGCTCAGGCGGATACGTGCATCGATGGCCCAGTCGAACCCGACGTTCAAGAGGGCTAAAATGATTCGGCGACGTTTGCCGAGCGGAATATAAAATGGTACAAGGTCGGGGGCATTTTCCACAAAGCAGTCCAAACGCTTACGCAGCAGCCAGGCAAAAACCTCGCGAAAATGTCTTTGACGTTGAATACAAAGCAGTGGTGCAGCCTGAGCCGAGCTGCTGATACTATAAGGGAGTATCACGCAACGATGGTTGTGGTCGGTGTTGTCAAAGGCTGTCATGCCGTTGGTGTTGGGCCGGTGGTTTTTAAGATTGAGGGTAGTAATCGCCCGGGCGTTACGGTGGAAAGGACGCAAGCAGCGAAAATCGCCGGGTTCCATATCTCCATTCAAGATGGTGTTGTGGCCATAGTATGGAGCGGCTAAGGTCTGGTCAGAGATGATCTCGGTCTGAACATTTTTCAGGGGGCCGGCAACTTTGACGCCTATCAGGCCGGGTAGTTTCATCGACTGGATCGTCTCGGCAGCCGAGGCATCGAGCAATACGCCGTTTGTGAATATGTGGTTTAGTTGACGCCGCGTTAAATAGGCCGGTGTCCGGCCGATGAGCACGTAAGGGGCGTTTGTGCCATCGGTCGGTTTTACGGAGCCGGTGGTGACGATGGTTACCGGCAGCCCCATACGCCATAACAGAATGGGCCAACAATTGTCCTGCCATTTGCTTTTACCGCCGGTGGCGGGTTTGGCGTTGGTCAGGTCTGGTATGACAACGCGAATACCAGTGGGACCGGACGCGTTTGTCAGCAATTTGGTCAGCTTGTTGAGGAGGTCGAGACGATTTTGGCGCATTTGCAGATAAAGGTTTTCTGCCGCGGGTGCGGTGCCGATTTTGTCGAAACAGTTTATCAGCATTCCTTTCAGGCCATAAAGTACGTTAAGGTTTGTCTGCATTTGCTGGGCCTCGGCGCTTTTGTGAAAAGGCGAGGCATAACTGTTGTCGGCGGCGCCGAACAGTTCCAAACCGGGAAGTGAACCGGTTTGCGCGATGACGGTCGCCATGGTCTGGGCGGTCTGCAGTATATCCGTGCGGTTGTAGTCCCGGCCAAACGGCTGCGTTTGGGCCAGCAGGGGTTGATGTTTTCCGGCCAGCGCCCTGGCGATTTCACCGGCAGTGACGGCATATTGTCCGTAGCGCCGCGGCGCGTCGGCGATCAAGCCGATACGTGTGCGTGGGCTGCATTTGTGAACCGTCCGGCGAATGGTTTGGAAGCAGTTTAGAAAGCTGCTCCGCGGGTATTGGTATTTTTTGCCCGAAGTTGTATCGTCAACCCATATTGTGCGGACGGGAATATCGGCAGCACGTGCGTAAAGGGATTTCAGGTAGCGTTTATGGGCCGGGTCATTGGGTCGCAAGTTTGCCGGGCCGGGCAGGATCAGATCGGCACTGATACCGCGCCGGCGCAGCCTGGCGATGACAGCTTTGGTCCGGGCAACCCGATCGGCGATCTCAGATCGATCCAACACAAGACCATCGAGATCAGGTTCGGTCAGACCCAGGCATACTCTCCGGACATCGATTTGTTCCAGGGCTTCAAACATATTCTGTAATTTGCCGTCGGTCTGAAAATGACGATAGGCAAAACGCAGGGGCAGGATAGTTGCAGATTCTTTCGACATGTGTGGTACGCTCCAATTACTCCAAAACACTCGTTTTATGAGCATTTTTATATCATAATCAGACGGGCAAAACCAGAAAAATGCCTGCAAAATAAGACTGTTTCGAGATAACTTCTGTATTGACAAGACTTTAGATCGCTCAATATTGTTAGGCGATGTGGAAAAATTATTGTTTACAAGTCTGTTTATGTGTGGTACACTTATCCGATTATAATTATGGACAAAAGGTGCCTAGATAATAGGAGTGTTTGCAGTGAAAAAAGGTATTCATCCGGAATATGTGGAAGTGAAGGTCAAGTGCGGTTGTGGCAATGAGTTCAAGACCCGCTCGACCAAGAGCGATATTCATGTGGAAATCTGTTCGGTTTGCCATCCATTCTACACCGGCAAGCAGAAGTTTGTCGATGCGGCCGGGCGCATCGAGAAGTTCCAAAAGAAATACGGCAGTAATTATGGCGTAAAGAATAATAACAAAGCTTAGTTGCTTTTCAATTAAAATCGCGCTGACTGAAATGTTCCCTGACGGGGATGAGGTCAGCGTGTTTTTTTTTGTTCGCTTGGCAGCATTATTGGCGGCATTAGTTGGGACAAGTTTGTAAAAATGGTTACACCGGAAACAAAACACAATGAGCGTATTTTAGCGAAGCTGGCGGAACTGGAAGTGCGGTTCATGGAACTGGAAGGGCAAATGAACGATCCGAAGGTTGCCAACAATGCGACCCTGATTACCCGAATCGCCAGGGAGCACGGTAAACTCAAGGGGATGGTTGATTGCTACCGGTCCTATCGAGACCTGCAACGGCAGTGGCAAGAGGCCGCGGGACTGGTAGCGGAAGGTGGTGATTCGGAGCTGTGCCAGATGGCTCAAGAAGAGCAGGACAGTCTGGGCAGGCAACTTACCAGCGAACTCGATCGGGCCAAAGAAGAAATGGTAATGTCGGATGATGCGGTGATCGGCTCGGTTATTATGGAGATTCGTGCCGGTACCGGCGGTGAAGAGGCGGCATTGTTTGCGGGTGTTTTGTATCGGATGTACACCAGGTATGCCGAGAAACGTGGATGGAAGATCGAGCAGATAAGCTTTTCCGGAACCGATATGGGTGGGTTTCGCGAAGCGATTTTCGGGGTCAAGGGCAAAGGTGTCTGGCAGGAACTCGAATACGAAGGCGGCGGGCATCGGGTGCAACGGGTGCCGGAAACCGAGGCGCAGGGACGAATTCATACGTCCGCGGCGACGGTGGCGGTGCTGCCGGAACCGGAAGAGTTGGATATCCAGATCAAACCCGATGAGGTTGTCGAGCATGTGGCCCGGTCGAGCGGACCTGGCGGACAGAGCGTTAATAAGTTGAATTCGGCTATCAAACTGGAACATCTGCCGACCGGTATCACGGTGAGTATACAGGATGAAAGGAGTCAGCACAAGAACCGGGCCAAGGCGTGGCGTATCCTGCGGGGCCGGGTGTATGACCATTTCGAACGGATAAGACGGTCGCAACGAGATTCGGCGCGTAAGGACATGATCGGTTCGGGCGACCGTTCGCAACGGATTCGTACCTATAACTTTCCGCAAAACCGGGTGACCGATCACCGTATAAATCTGTCACTTTACCATCTGGACAAGATTGTCCTTGGTGAAATGGACGATCTGGTCAGAGCTTTGATCGACTACGATAAACAGCAGCGGCTGGAGAATTTCTAAGGAAGGGCAAAGCGGCAAGGGCGGGGCCAACATCAAGGGTGTATATGATTACCAGTTTACAAAATCCGCTGGTTAAACGAGTCGTGGGCCTGGGCGAAAAAAAACGTCAGCGCGACCGGGAAGGGGTTTTCGTTATCGAGGGGGAAAAAGAACTTCTCTACGCACTTGCCAATGGGATATCGATCGAAACGCTACTTTATTGCCCGGAACTGATCGGGGCTAATAAGCAGTTGACAACCGATACGGCCATCGAGCGGCAATTGGAATCCGCCGGCGCGCAAGGCACAGAACTGGTGGCTGTATCCCAGCAGGTGTATGGCAAAATCGCCTACCGCCAAAAGGTTGGCGGGCTTGCGGCAATTGCCCGTATGCCAGGGCAAAACATCGATGAGTTGAAGCTTTCGGCAAATCCATTCATCCTGGTAATCCACGGCGTTGAAAAACCGGGCAATCTCGGGGCGCTGCTGCGCACTGCGGATGGGGCGGGAGTTGATGCTGTTATCGTTTGCGATGCTGATGTGGATTTGTTCAATCCCAACGTGGTCCGTTCCAGTCTGGGAGCTGTCTTTACGGTGAAGACCTTTGTATTGTCGATGGAACAAACCATCGGCTGGCTGGCGGCCAATAAGATCAAGGCGATTCTTTCGACGCCGCAAGGGGATCGGGACTATACCGACATCGATTATACCGGGCCGACAGCGGTCGTGCTCGGCAGTGAAAAAGCAGGACTCCCCACGCAGTGGCTGGGGCAGAATCTCTGTAAGGTTAAGATTCCCATGTACGGACAAATGGATTCGCTAAATGTCTCGACCAGCGGCGCAATCCTCTTTTACGAGGCAGTCCGACAAAGAAAAAAACTCAAGTAGAACGCCACAATAAAAAAACGGGTAAACTCAATCTTTATGAGTATAAAAGGATAAAACAATCCTCTTGAGCGAATTATGCGTGAGATCAGACGTAGAACGCGGGTGGTTGGCAGTTTCCCGGATGGCCATTCAGCGTTGATGTTAGCTACAGCTCGACTGAGGTACATTGCTGGTACTAAGTGGAGTAGTCGTCGCTATATGGACATGGATCACCTTTATGAACTTGAAAGAGATCAGCCCATCAAGGAAAAAAGCACCGCGTAAACCCGATAACTCGCGGCCCCCTAGGGGGCCAGACATGAAAGATAAGACCAGATGAAAGACTACCAGAAAAAAATGTGCGAAAGATTCTTGACACTACCGATGGTATCTTTCTTGAGCCTGTTGAATAATTCTAAAATATCAAGGCAAGGCACAAAAGATAGTTCTTCCAAAAGGGAAAAAACTCATAAACCATACTATGGAGTATTTTTGGTATAGTGTTTTTCTATTACGGAAAATTAAGCCCCCCAAAAAATATTTACTTTAGACCAATTTATAACCAATACCACAGCCGTTGAACGCGGCTTATATGTTTTGCTTTTTGGTGAAAAAGAAAAGGTCATAAAAAAAATAAGTACAATTAGAATTACTAAAAAAGAGATTGAATTGAGAGCTTCCTTAAAACTGTCCTTAAGAGAATACCCTAATAGTATTTCAACAAGAGCATAAACTGCTTGTCCCCCAACTAACCATGGCAAAGGAAGCATGTTAAAAACTCCTACAAAAAATGCCACCAAACTAAAACACAACAGAAGATCATTAAGAGATTCAATCGCTCCAATCTTCCCCAACATTGTGTTTTTTGTAATACCGAAATCACTGTTCCCCCACATACCCGCTACAAATCCTATCGCCATCTTTACAGATGAGCAAGGAGATTGCCATATTGCCTCAAAAATACCGACACGTTTTGTTTCCGTTAGTGATCCAAAAACAACTCCCAGCTTTTGTAACTTCATCTTATCGCCAGAAGTATTGCGAGTTAAAATGATTTGATGAGTTTTTCCATTCCTTAGCACCTTTAAATTTAACTCACCTGCCCCCCAGTTATCTAGTTGTTCGACAAAATCTGTAGCATAACTTATCGTATATTCATTTACCGCAGTTATTACATCACCTTTTTGCAGATTTCTGGCCGTCCCTTCTGTTGGTACTTTATAAATCAAAGCACCATCTGGAACAATTTCTTCGAAGCCTTCATAGAGATATATGCTCATAGCTGAAAAGGAGAACAAAATAGTGGCAAGTGGACCACAACAAATTAATACAACGGATTTAAAACTTGGTCTCAGTTCTCTAAACTTAACATAACCTCCCAAAAAAAATAATTTTAATACAAAACGAGTGTTGCCCAGCATAAAACTAGCTATTTTGGGCCCTATACCAATAGAAAATTCTTCTACTAAATAATTGAAAATCCTGGCAGCTACAAGGTAGCCAAAATTATAAATACCTGTAGAAAAGGCAAATATGAGTAATATTACTATTAGATTCATCTTATTAATCTCTAACGTCAATCTACTATATGTCTAATCCGTAGCCACAATTCTTTTAAATAGAAAAAAAATCTACAAATAAGTTGCCAAACCCAAGATACTTTGGGTTGCAATGTAAGTCCAGTTTTACGGCATATACGTATGGCATGCCGACATCGGCGTTGTGAGTAAATTCTATACACATTTTGAGCTATAATTATGAAGGCTTGTGCTATCTCCTGGCTACATTCATGATTCAGCATATATAACTCTTTCAAAATATCCATTGCTGCTAAACCAGATTGGTCATCATAAGGATTTTTCGCCTTGCACAAAAGCGTATGTATTCCATTTTTTGAAATGTTTTTCTGGTCAATAGCAGCCGCTACTAGGGGATCGCTAAGTCGTTCTAGCATCTCATCCTCAGTTAGGTACGAGGAATTACTGACCGCCTGACTTACTGCCGCAATAACTTCGTTAACAAAAGCTTTACGTGGATCTTCATCGTGGTATTTAATTTTGTCATTAAGCTCAATGAGTTTACTTCGAATTTTTAACATTGCTCCACGTGCCATAAGGTATCTAAGAATTACGATTACATTTGGTAATTCGTGATTGCTTAGCCTTTTCTTCATATACATAAATCGTTTATTGTGCCAGCGTATGAGTAGGACAGGAATGATAAAAACATACCCTAAACCCAGAAAGGAGAAGACCACTTGCATAATTTGAGATTGTATATGAGTATAATAAGTAGTATAGAAATAGGCAACCAGTGGAATCCCAAGGAACCACAATAGGAATATATGTGTAAGTACTAACGAGAGATTGGTACTCCATCTTTTTACAAGTTTGATAAATCGATTAATCGTTGTGTTGAGGAAATCATTTTCTAGTTCTGGCTTATAGATATTAGCCATGGCATAGGCGTAAAGACGTGGATTGCTTTTAATTTTTTTCAATAAATAAAATAGTTGTTCATCTTCTAAAATTCCTGCCATGATTATAAGAGGTTCGTGATATCGCTCATTATGAAGGTATTTTCCCAATTCCCAGTGGTATTTCATAGAACACGCCGCAAAATATTGCTGGACAGAATGGTGAACAAAACGGCATGTGTATTCAGCGGCAAGTATATAATGCTCTTTTTTCTGTGGAGTAGCCAGCAATCTTACGCGTTTTTTGGATTTGACCAATATTCCTATATTAAAAATTTCTTCAAGCAACGATTCTGGAAGTATACTTGAATTAAAAAATCGCAACGTCTGAGCTACAACAGATAAAACATCGGAATAAGCAAAAAATGTTCCCCCGCAAATATTAAGATATGAAAGTTGGCAAAGGATTGCTTCAACAATAGGTATTTTGTTTTCGTCTAATTTACTTAGCTTCTTTTCAGCACAATATCTTAGAAGTAATCCTTTCGTTCTAATGCTATCTTCGATATCGAAACCGTCTTTTATACTATCTTGCAGCCATTCAATAACGAAATCTAAATGTTGTGGGTTTGAAAGCATTTGGCGGATTCTGACATCGATTCTTCGAAAAAAATCTTTACGGGAAGTTATCACATTCAATATCTTTTTTGTTAACTCTTCTTGGATAGCCTCTGGTTCCAGCGGCAATATTTCAGCTAATGTCCAACCTTCTGATTCGAAAACGTTATTGAACCCATAAATTCGTGAAGTAAGAACAATTTGCATGCTTGCTTGTTTATTAAGTTGCCTTAGTTTTTGATCAAAGGAAAACAAATCGCTAGTAAAATTAAATTGATAATCTTTAGGGAGTTCATTAAGACCATCTAGTAAAAGAAGCATCCTATATTTATCCAGGATGTTTATCAGATTGTGCAAAGGTTTGTCTTTGTGGTAGGGGAAAATCTGACTAATCACTAAGTGTAGCAATCTATCGATCATCTGACGATTATTAAAAGCAGCCGTCTCCACTTGAGCTAACATACCTATTTCTATATATATTGGTAATAAATCATTTTCGTTTACCTTATTAATTGTTTTTGCACCACCAGTTGACTTGTTAAATGATAGGCAAAACGATTTAAGATTTCTGAGCAAGAATACTGTTTTGCCACTACCCGGATCCCCTGTAATAACTAGACGGGATTGTTTCTTAAGAATATCAGATAAGGGATGACATACCGAGTTGCATTTCGCCATCAACGGCAGCTGAAATCTATCAAAATCACATAACCGCTTCCAACTTAGTGTGCTTTGAACATAACTGTTGACAGATTTTTCTAATATTTCAGCATGACAGTTACCAAATTTTTGGCTTTTAAGTTTACCTAACAATTCCATTAAGCGGTTGCTAACACCAGCAAGATTATCTATATCTTTTACAGATAGACCGTATTTAAGGCGCAGACCGTAAGGTATTCTATCATCGGTTGGGGATACATCCAAGTAAATAGGTACAACGCGGTGTTTACATTTGTCCCTTCGTGCCATGTCAATTGCTGTTGCTATCTCCTCACGCTGATAATATGCCTTATTAGTATGAGATGAAATTAATACAACAGTGATTAAGGATGCTGCTTGTGCTGCGGAAATTTCAAAATCCCAATCATCTCCAGGCAATAAACACTGACTATCAAGATAAACTTTGGAATATGGTTCGAGAATATGATACAATGCTTCAGCTGCCGTTTTATCATGACTAGCATGAGCTAAGAAAAAATCCCAAGTAAAATCTTTTGCTTCCATAAATAAATTGTTTAAAAGAACACTTTCTTCAATTCATCGTGCTGTGTTAACTCTTCCGGTTGACCGCAAAATGCCATTTTGCCAAGCTTAATACCATATACCCTGTTAGAAATTTTAAGCACCTCACCGCTGCATTATTCCTTTGTGCTCTTCGTGTCCTTCGCGGTTAATTCTTTTTCTTTCTTAAACCCTATCACCTCTAATTCTCTATGTCTCAGTGGCTAATCTTTTTATTCTTATCTTCTAGTACCCTATAACATTTGATTTTGTTATTTGTCATTCCCGCGAAAGCGGAAATCCAGGCTGTTATAAAACGTATAGCGTTTTAAGAACCTACAAACTCAAATGTTACGATATACTAGTGCCTCGTGCCTGTTGCCTTCTCGCAGTCCTTCCCATCCCAACACAACCCATCTCAGCTATAAACCAAAACTACCACGGCCAGCCCAAAATGTCAAACAAAATCCCAATCTTTCACCTCCTCTTTTCTTCCCATGCCCTGGTCCGCCCACTCTCCAACTCCGCCCCAAACTCAAACTCCCCAACCTTCTCATTTTTCATTTTTCATTTTTCATTTCTACCCCCCCCCAACTGGTCCGCCCTCTTTCCTTTCCTTCCCCATCCTTCCCATCTCCCCCATCCTCCCTACCCTGCCCATTTAGCCAACAAAACTCTCTCTCTCTTCTTGTGTCTTCTAAAATCTTAGTGCCCTTCGTATCTTAGTGACTTAGTGGTGAATCTTACCTATTTTAACATCAAAACTCATCAAAACATACCACAAACATACTACAAACCACATACAAACATAGTGCAAACATGGTACAAACCACATCACTTTTCATCAGAATTCATCCAAATCTCGCCGAATTTCGCGGTTTTTTCTTACCTATCTTACCTAATCGTTATAATCGTTACGCAAAAATAAGCACTTACATCAATTCCTCCAACGTAAAATAAGCACTTACAGCAATTTCAACCTACGAAAAATAAGGAGTTACGTTCATTCCCGCCGAACGAAAAATAAGGCACTGTAGTTGTCATGCCCGACTTGATCGGGCATCCAGTACATCAATTTCCCGCTACCCAAAATAAGCACTTACAACATTTTTCCGCTTGGATGAGAGCCACTAAAACTAGCTATCGAACTCGAAAGATCGCCGGGCGATTTGGTGGGGTGGCTGGCGGCGGGCAATGTTGACCAGCAGGCCCAGGGCCAGGAAGTTGGAAAGCAGACTGCTGCCGCCGTAACTGACAAACGGCAGGGTTAGCCCGGTTATCGGCATCAGACCTATGGTCATGCCGACGTTTATGAACGTCTGGACGGCTATTGATGCGGCAATACCCAGTGCCAGGAGCCTGCCGAAAGGTTCGGTCTGCTGGTCGGCGATTGCTACGCCCCCCATAATGATCAGGACGTAAAGGCTCAGGACGGCCATGCAGCCTATGAAACCCCACTGGTGCGCGATCAAAGGGAAGATGAAATCATTATGGCTTTCGGGCAGAGAGATATTGGCCAGATAAATGTCACTATGGCGGTCCTGGCCGGTGAGTTGTCCTGACCCGACGAATATTTTCGATTGATACAGATGAAAGCTGGGGCCCCATCGCCAAAAGGAATCCCTGGTTGGATCCTTTGTGTTCTGGTGGAAGAGGGCCTCGATGCGGTTTTGCTGATACGGTTTGAGGACCAGGAAAAATGCCGGCGCCGCCAAGACTATCCCAACGAACAATATTGTCAGTAAATGCCTCAGCCTGGCCCCGGCGACGAACAGTATGGCAAAGAGCACAGGCGGAAATAAAAGCGTAGTGCCCAGATCAGGCTCGACAACGATCAGTCCCATGGGCAGCACCGTCATGGCGAACGGGCCGATCAAGCCGAGGAAGCTGCGGTGACTTTTGCGGTAATGCATATACCAGGCCAAAGCTAAAATATAAGTTAGCTTGGCGATTTCAGAGGGTTGTATCTGTGGAAGACCGGGAATGGTAATCCAACGATATACCCCTTTTCTCTCGTCTATGATGCTGGGGAAAACGTGAAGATATTTGCCCGCCAGGATTATTCCCAGCAGAAATAAGGTCAAGACAAAAAGCAGATAACTGATCGGTCCGAGCCTGCGGTAATGGAATAAATTGACGACGATGAAGACGACAACTCCCAAAGCTATGTACATTAGCTGTTTGTTGAACTCATGTATCTGGCCGGTGGCGTGAATGCAGGCCAGGCCGACAAACAGCAGTGCCGCCACGGCCAATATCATAATCAGCCTTAGTCCACCTAAACGTCCCTGCCATATATAGGTGAGCATAACTTCTCCATGGGCGAAACATGCCAAGCTGCTGGCGGGCATGTCAGAGGGATCACTAAATTCCCTTCTCGCGAACCGCCGCCTGCAACTTCGCCAAACTGATTGTAACACATTGGGCCTTGGCGGTAAACTGATGGCTCCAAACGAACACCACTGTTGCTGTGGCGGGCCGGGCCGGATATATTGAATGGTATGAAACGCGTGGTGATAATAGATAATTATGACTCGTTCACCTATAATCTGGCCCAGGCGGTGGCGGTACTGCCGAATGAGGCGCAGGTGGAAGTCGTACGCAACGATGAAGTTACTGCCGAAGAGGTGGCAAGATATCAGCCTACGCACCTGATTATTTCACCAGGGCCGCGTACGCCCAACGAGGCGGGTAACAGTAATGAAATCATCGCGTACTGGGCAGGTAAAGTGCCGATTTTGGGGGTCTGCCTGGGACATCAGTGCGTTGCCGCGGTCTTTGGCGGGCAGATTGTCCGGGCGGTCCGCTGTATGCATGGCAAAACATCACTGATCCATCACGATGGTAAGACCATTTTTGAGGGGCTGGCCAATCCGTTTCCGGCGATGCGATACCACTCGCTGATTGTCAGCGAAAACGGATTGAACGGTCGTTTTGTTATCTCGGCCCGCAGCGAAACCAATGAAATCATGGGGATTCGTAACGATCAACTGGGGCTTGAGGGAGTGCAGTTTCACCCGGAAAGCTTCGCTACAAAGGAAGGAGCGGCTCTTCTGGAAAATTTTCTTGGCTGAAGACCCTGTTGAATGAAAATTGGGTTAAAAAAATTGCGAAAGTCGAGCGAGTATATACTCAACTTTTTTTATTGACAGGTTTTTTACGGATGTTACTAACATTTGGCTTGTTATTTTTTGTGGCTGCCTGGCGGGACATCACGCTTGGGGGATTTCAGTGTGGATAAAAGAAAACATCGAGTACCCGAAGGCTGCTCGATGTTTTCCGGAGGGGAGAAAACTCACGATTCTTATCGGCTAATTGATTAAAAAAACTTTAACTCTCATAAACTCCGCATTTACAAGATATTACATAGCTCTATCCAAATCCCATATTGTCCGGCAAGATAGCATTCCTACCCAATAAAAAACCTTCAACTCCCAGGCAAGAACAGCATTCTCGCTGCACAAAAACAAAGACCACAACTAACTTTATTGATTTTACCATATTTATAGGACTATCACAAATTATCTTTTAAAAAATCGTATGCTGTGTTTTTTTGGTTTGATAACGCCGGCGTCAAAGTAATTGTGAAAAGCTGATTCCAGTACCACACCAGCATTTTTACGCGTGAATATTGACTTTTGACGCTAACACCTTTGATTACTAAAATATACCTGTCGCCACAGGAGAAGTTGAAATGAACGATCTTTTTGTCCGTATTGCCGAGGTGCTCGAACGAGGAGATCGACTGGATTTTGAGGGAGGGTTGGCGCTATATCAGTCGGACGATTTGTTGCGTCTTGGACAGTTGGCCGAGCGGGTCACGCTGTCCCGACACCGGCGAAATGTCTATTACAGTATCAACCGCCACATAAATTATACCAACATCTGTACAATGCAGTGTGATTTCTGTGGTTTTTCGCGTCGGCCGGGCCATGAAGAGGGATATGTGATGTCCGTGGACGAGGTGGTGTCGCAGGCCGAGGAGGCCTGTCGTGCCGGAGCAAGCGAGATTCACATTGTCGGCGGGGTCCATCCCGATTTGCCTTTTGAGTATTATCGGGAAATGATAGAGCGAATCGGTACTACCTGCCCCGGTCTGCATATTAAGGCCTTTACGGCGGTGGAAATCATTGACCTGGCCCATAAGTGCGGCCAGTCGGTAGAAAAAACGCTGACCATACTGATGTATCTGGGTTTGGGGTCACTGCCCGGCGGCGGTGCGGAGATACTATGCGATAAGTATTTCAAAAGTGTATGTTCCCGTAAGCCAGGCCCAGCACTATGGTTGGAGGTGCACGCCACGGCCCATCGGCTGGGACTGATGACCAATGCCACTATGCTCTACGGCTATCGGGAAACATTGGCTGATCGGGTCAATCATCTGCTGAAATTACGAGCCTTGCAGGATCATTCACTAAAGCACTATCGAGGGCGCTTTCAGTGTTTTGTACCCCTGCCTTTTTTGCCGCCGGGCGGAAGTGGCAACGACCATAAAACCAATGCTCTGAATGACTTGAGGAATATCGCGGTGGCGCGATTGATGTTGGACAATTTCGATCACATCAAGGCGTTTTGGCCGATGCTGGGGGTAAAACTGGCTCAAGTGGCGCTTTGTTTCGGAGCGAACGATCTCGACGGCACCGTCCAGCAATATCACATTGTCGAAAAAAGCTCTTCCGCCGATAATGTCACCAAAAGCCTTTCAGCCGAGGGTCTTCAGGCCCTTATTGGGGAAGCGGACCGAATACCGGTCAGGCGGAATGGCCGTTACCAAAGTCTGCAGGAATGACATCAACGGCAAGTAAATGGGTAATAAATTGCCCATTTCGTTTTTATTCGTCTGGAGTAATAAAAAAATGAACCGCTTCCGCAAAGAAACGGTTCATTCAGCATCGTACTATAAGTTCAGATCGTCGATAGAATCTACTTGTTACTGTCAGAGTCTTCGAGCATTTTCCGCAAATAAGAATTTTCCCGTCGGGTAGCTTCAAGATCAAAGAGCAAATACTTTATACTCAACCTGAGATAATCCAAAGAATCCTGCAAAGAAGAGACACTCTTCTTTAGCTCAACATGGTGTTGTTTGGTCTGCTCGGCCAACAACTCCAATTTCTTCCTTTGAGAAGCAGGAAGAGTTCCAATTTCTTTGACAAGTTCACTTAGTTTTTTGTGGAATGTCGCTTCGTCCATTGCATTGCTCCCAGGCATCGCTGCTAAAAGGGTATGATTCTGTTATTGACCTCATCTGAAGCCTACAAATTACACAACAGGTTTGTACACTTGCTGGGTCGCAAATATTGTGCCGCGTGAGGTCCTGTGATGCACACACTCCTAACTATGTAAAAATAAAGCGTTTACAACCAAAACTCTCTGGATGGTCCAGTAATGTTACGCGATGGTCTGTAACGATTGTTGCCTGAAACGGACATCCGGCAAACCGGCAGGCCGTCAGATCGGATGTAATTGCTTTGTAGGCGGCTCGTTACAGCCCTCGTTGTCTTTGCAACACAGACAACTTCAAATCAACGTTTCTGTCTGTTCGGCGGGACAGACAACAATCCGATTATTCCGATTGAATCGTTTTTTTCAATTGTCTGCACTATAGTAATTATATAACATATTTTGTCACTCGGCGGGCTAATAAAAACCTTTTTCAAAAAATTCTTATAGCATGATTGACAAATATGTTTCAGGTGCTATATTATCGGACATGGCTGATGTGTTAAAGAAGATATTGGCAGTAAAGAAGGTGGAGATAGCAGAGGCCAAAGAAAAAATTCCCCTGGCAAAGGTGCATGAGAGAGTGAGAGACATGCCTAAGTGTCGAAATTTTTATGGGGCTTTAACCAGGGAAAATCCTCGTGGTATCAATGTCATCGCGGAGATCAAACGCGCTTCGCCATCGGCCGGGCTGATCCGCCGGGATTTCGATCCGGTGGATCTGGCATGTACTTACGAAGCGTGCGGCGCCGACGCTATCAGCGTTCTGACTGATAAGCAATTTTTTCAGGGACAGCTTGAATATATTTCGCAGATCAGCCAGGTTGTTTCTCTGCCGATTTTGCGAAAGGATTTTATCATAGATCCTTATCAAATATATGAGGCTCGTGCTGCCGGAGCCGACGCGGTTTTGCTGATAGCTGAGGTCCTCAAACCGGCTGCTTTGATGGATTTGATGATATTGGCTAATTCTCTGACCTTAACGGTGTTGTTGGAAGTACATGGATTGGATTCTCTTCTGCAGGTCCGTAGTATGGTTGGTTTTCCGCAGTCCGGTTATAGTTTGCTTGGCATAAACAACCGTAATCTCAAGACCATGGAGGTTGACCTGGGTAATTCATTGCGAATGAGAGAATTCGTTGACAGCCGGCAACCTTTGATCAGTGAAAGCGGCATCAAACAAAGATGTGATGTTGAACGGTTGACCGAAGCCGGTTTTTGTGGTGTGCTCATCGGTGAAACTTTGATGGCCAGTGATGATATTGCCGCCAGGTTTACCGATCTTTTTGGCCCAACAACCAGACAAGGGCCGAAGCCGAATTGAGGTTATGTGAAAATTTGTAGTGAGGTAAATAATACATTGTGGCCATTTCGCGCACAATCTTGTTCATAAGAGACCAAGGGAATGAGGATGGCAATTTTAGATTAAAGGAGTAATAAAATGAGTGCGGTGTGTAATGTGTTTTCATGTTCTCATTGCGGCAGGGAATTGAGCAGTCTGCCTCAGTACAACGGTATGCTTATGGCGTGTCCATACTGCCGGAACATGTTTATTATGCAGGGAGCTTACGTACCAACCGATGTGGTTTGCGAAGTACCCGCGGCAGCATCAGCGTTTGCCTCCGGGTCGGTGGAGGGAGCCTTGGCCACCGATCAGAGCGGTGAGGCTTTTGCCTATATTCTGCCACCACCCTGCCGGCCCAGCGGCCTTACTATTATCGCCACTGTCGGGCTTATCTTCAGCGGTATAGCAATGCTGCTGGCAATTTTCGGCGGGCTGAACGAAGCGTCAATTATTTATGGATTGTCCAAAACACCGCAAAATGGTTCTATGCAGATACTGATTTATTTTATAATCGCTTTTCTGTTAATGCTTTGCTTCGTACAGATTTCGGTGGGACTGCTGAGAAGATGGAAGAAGGCCCGCGGTTCGTTCTTTGTTCTGGCAATGTTGATTATGCTTTTGGAGATAGCGAAGATCGCCGTTTTGATATACACCAGGCATTTCCAATTTGACTATCGTATCGATCTTTTCAAGGCGGCAGGGCTGACCTACCTGGTAATAGGTGTTTTGTATCTTCAGCGCAGGCAAATCAAGCTTTGGTTTGATTAAACGATTTTGTCCAGAGCGGCTTTCAGATCCTTCTTGGAAGACATACCAACCATTGTTTTTGTTGCCTGGCCGTTACGAAACAGAATTATCGTAGGGATAGCGCTGATACCGAATTTGACCGCCGTATTGTGATTGTTGTCGGTGTCCAGTTTGCCGACCTTAACTTTGCCTTCGTACTCCTGGGCCAATTCTTTGATGGTTGGAGCCAACATTCGGCATGGAGCGCACCATTGTGCCCAAAAATCGACTAACACCGGCAATGTACTATTGACTACTTCTGTCTCAAAGTTTGCATCGGTAATTTCCACCACGTTTTTATCCATGACCCGAACTCCTTCCACAAAAAGCATTATGACTTTATCATTCTATGCGCCTGACTTGTTTTTGTCAAACACAATAAACGCAAAAAAACCCGGCAGCAGTTGTTTTTTTGTGCCGCAGCCCAACCGGCAATTTTGTCTGTTTTTGTGCCGGCGGATTATTTCGTTTCGACAATCATTGCCAGTTCCACTGCTGCGTTGAGCGGCAGTTCGGCCACGCCGATAGCTGTGCGTGCGTGCTGACCGGCCGGGCCGAACACTTTATGCAGCAGTTGTGAGGCGCCGTTGGCTACCTGAGCCTGCTCGATAAAACCCGCGGCACTATTGACGAACACCTCCAGACGTACAATTTGACTGATTTCTTCCAGCGATCCGAGCTGCTTTTTTATTGCCGCCAGAGCATTGATGGCACAGAGCCGGGCGGCATCCTGGGCATGGCTGAGGCTGATTTCCTGACCCACTTTTCCCGCAATCAGGATTTTGCCGTCTCTGGATGGCAACTGTCCCGATACGAACAGTAATTTACCGCTCTGAACCGTCAGGATATAGGCCCCCACCGATGGAGCGACACTTGGCAGGGTAATTCCAAGATCATAAAGCTTTTGCTCGATACTCATTTTTGTCACCTATGTAAAGCAACCCAGTTACTCAGGGATTGGGTGTTGGTCAACATGATCGGATTGTCGTTTATCCTTGGTGATTTTACTGGGCAAATCGTCGATATCCGCCGAGACCGCATGTGCCACGGCTATTTCCGCCGACTCGTCGGTCAAGGCAAAAATATAAATAGGTCCGAAGCTCTTTTCCTGTTCGATACGAATGAGTCTCTGACGGACCAGCTCCAGCAAGGCCAGAAACATTCCTATCATTTCGACGCAATTTTTGCAGTTCCGAAAGATTTCTTCGAACCTCAAAGTTTTTTCCTGCTGAGCCCGGTAAAGAATCTCAGTTTCATAGATATCGATCGGAGTTTCGTCGTGGACAACATCATGGGTGTCTTTTCCTGCCAGAGTGGCTTTCATCAGCCGATTGAAGGCATCGAACAGATCCCATATCTGCAACTGGTCCATATCCAGTTCCTGCTCTTGCCTGATCTGATCGCGGAGGCGCTGGAGATCTACCAGCGAACGAGGGAATCGATCTGCCTGCTGCTCGGCTGATTCCGCCAAATCTCCAGCGATATCTTTGAATTTTTTGTATTCCAGTAGTTGACGGACCAGTTCCAGCCGAGGATCGCCCAGATCATCTTCCTGACCGTCCTGCCGCTCGTCCCGCGGCAGCAACATTGCCGATTTGATTTCCATCAGCGTCGCTGCCATCACCAAAAAATCACCCGCCTGTTCAAGATTAAGCGATTTTATCAGTTCTACGTATCGAAGAAACTGTTCGGTGACGGTGGCGATGGGTATATCGTAAATGTCGATCTCATCACGACGAATAAGATAAAGCAACAGGTCCAATGGACCGTTGTATATCTCAAGATTTACACGATAATCTGCCATTTTACGATACTACCGACAAAACATGGTTACAACTTGCTTTTGGTTATACCAGTGGCGCTGCGGACCTGTTCCATCAGTTCCTGGGCAACCGCCCGGGCCTTTTTACCGCCCTCGCGAAGGACGTCATGGACGTAATCGTCATCCCTAGCCAACTGGTCATAACGATGCCGAAACGGATCGAGCAACTCGTTTATTAATTCCACCAGGCGTTTTTTGGCTTCGCCATAACCCATCGGCCCCTGACAGTAACGCTGCCGCCATTGCTGGGTTTCTTCCTGTGAAGCGACCAGCGAGAGCAGGGCAAAAATGGTACATTTATCCGGATCTTTGGGGTCCTCTATCGGAGTCGAATCGGTCACGATACGCATGATTTTCTTTTTGGTTTGGCTTGCCGGCTCGAACAATTCCAGAGTGTTGTCGTAACTTTTACTCATCTTCTGCCCGTCCAGTCCCGGTACTACGGCTGCCGAGCTAAGAATATAAGCCTCGGGTATGGTCAAAACTTCACCGTAAATATTGTTGAATTTGATGGCAATATCACGGGTAACTTCCACGTGCTGTTTCTGGTCCTGGCCGACTGGGACCAGATGACTGTGGTAGATAAGGATGTCCGCCGCCTGCAGAACCGGATAGCAAAACAGGCCATGATTGGGCGCCAGACCCTGTTCGACTTTGTCTTTGTAGCTGACGCATCTTTGCAGCAGCCCCATCGGCGTAACGCATGAAAGGAGCCAGGCCAGCTCGCACACCTCCGGCACATCCGATTGACGGAAAAATACCGATTTATCCGGATCGATACCGACCGCCAGGTAACCGCGAGCGACTTGGGCAGTGTATTCCTGCAGTTCATCAGCGTCCTGGACGCTGGTCATGGCATGATAATTCGCGATGAAATAGAAGCACTCGTGCCCCTGGCCTTGCAGTTCCAGATACTGGCGCATCGCCCCAAAATAATTACCGATATGTAGGTTACCCGATGGTTGAATCCCTGATAATACTCGCATTTGGCCAAATTCCTGCCGATAAACTCAATCGTTATGAGTTATAGTTACACCTTTAATGTCACCAAGCGGACCTCAGAATACCGCCTTGGCAAGCCATTGTCAAGGCCGCAATACGAGGGAAATAACCGAGTAGAAAACCCTTTTTTCCCCCCCCCCCCGTTCCCCAAGGTCGGCAAAAACACTAGGGCATGAAACCTGTTCGATAGACCTATTCTTTGATGTTTTTGCCGACGGCCGATTGGACGAATTTTTCGACCTCGCCAGCCAGGTCCGAGATGTTGGACAGTTCGAAATCTTCATAATGGCCGGGTTCAAATTCGCCCTGCATGTTTTTGGCAAAGAGGCGTACGCGGATTATCGATATGGCATCCGGCCCGCTGAGTCCTCCACGGGAGTGCTCGGTAAGTTCCACCCGCGATTCCTCACTGATAAAGACCAGCGATTTGCCGGTAAAAATCGCGGTGGGAAAATAGTCTCTTAATATCTTCAATCGTTCAGTCATGTTCTCAAAGATAGCAATATGGCTGCGTTTTGGCAAGGATGTTTGTTTTGTTCGGACAGATAGCTTTTTAACCCGCTGAATAATCGTGTCAGGCCAGCGTTGCGACCAATTCCCGCACACTCTGGAAGTTATGACGGATAAGATACTGCTTTATGCCTTGAACGATTTGTGCCAAACAGCCAGGATTCACCATGGCCGCCGTACCGACGGCAACGGCCGAGGCACCGGCTATAATGAACTCCAGTGCGTCCTCGGCACAACTGATCCCACCCATGCCGATGATGGGCACCGCTGCGTCACGAGCCACTTCCTGATAAACCCGATGGACTAGATGTACAGCCATGGGCTTGATAGCAGGCCCACTCAACCCGCCGGTACGATTGCCCAGAATGGGTTTTCTGCTGTTCGTATCGATAGCCATGCCGAGAAACGTATTAATCAGGCTCAATACGTCCGCCCCGGCCTCGACCGCGGCCCGGGCTATGACGGTAATGTTCGTGACGTTAGGGGTCAATTTGACGATGAGCAGAGTCGTTGGGCAATGTTCGCGAACGGCTGAAACCAGTTCATGCACCATCCGCGGATCGGTTCCAAAGGTCAGCCCACCCTGTTCGACATTCGGACAGCTTATATTAAGTTCCAGTCCGCTAATCCGGCTTAACTGGCTCAATCGCCGCGAAACCGTTACGTATTCATCGATGGTCTTGCCGGCCACGTTGACAAACACCGGTATCGGCATTTTCTCCAGCAGCGGCACTTTTTCTTCACAGAATCGCTCCAGCCCCACGTTCGCCAGTCCGATGGCATTGAGCATACCGCCGGCGGTTTCCACGGTACGCTGGGGCGGATTGCCCAAACGCGGCTGCTCGGTAATGCTCTTGGTAATGAAACCACCCAACTGTGAGATGTCCACGAAGTCATTCAATTCCCAGGCATAACCGCACGTACCGGAAGCGGTCATCACAGGATTGGCCAAACGGACCGTTCCCAACATAACCGACAAGTCGGGTTCTGATTTTTTATTTTGGTCGTTCACTTCTTTTTTGTCCGCACTACAATTATTGGTTGCTGTTGGTCTATTCCCAAATTATGGTCTTGGCGTCGAAAACCGGGCCATTAGTGCAAACCAGCTTATATTGCTTTTTATCATCGACGCTTTCGGAGGATGCCGACCGCCTGTCCCGCACCGCCACCACGCAGGACTGACAAATGCCGATCCCGCAAGCCATGTACGCTTCCATGCACACCTGGCAGTCCATATTTCGCCGCTGGGCCAACTGGGCTATCGCTTTGAGCATCCCCTTCGGTCCGCAGGCATAAAGCTGAGCCTGGTCCCACCCGCTTTGGCTGTCAAGAAAATTGTCCAGCGCCCCTACCACAGTACCGTGAAATCCCAAACTTCCATCATCGGTGGCGATGATGCAGCCGGTATTGCTACGCTTGAATTGTTCCAGAACAGGTTGGCTCCTGAGCGGTTGTTTTGAAGGCGATATTACGGAATCGACAATTTCCTCGAAATGGCTTTTGGTACGTCCGCCGGCAATTGCTGTGACCTTCCTAAATTGCGACTGAGCCAACTTATCGGCCAGAAAAAACATGGGTGGCAGGCCCACTCCGCCGCCGATCAGAATGGCAGGTTTCTGAGAGTCTTTGGGAATGGTAAAACCGTTACCCAATGGCCCCAGAAGATTTACCATATCGCCTACAGAACGCTGGGCCAGCCATTTGGTACCCGGCCCACGAACCTGATATATTATTTCCAGTCTTATGGCTTGATCTTTACCGCTGATTCCGGCTATGCTCAGCGGGCGGCGCAGCAATGGCCCGGACGAGCGAACCTCTTCCAGTGACCGACAGGCTAATTGAACGAATTGCCCGGCTTTGGCGCCGGCAAAAACGCCCCCGCCCCGGCCAACCAATTCCAACAGAAGATACCTGTATTCGCTACCAAATGGCCGCTGCGCGACGACTGTAGCGGTAAATTCACCGCGTTGGGGAGCGTTGGCTGTGCTGTTTTTGCTGTTGGTGGCCATTAATCCATATCTTAGCTTTAGTCGCAGGTATGGCAAGACCGGCGCAAAAAAAAACTTCCGGGACAGAGCAAACCGCCCCGGAAATTCGCCACGGCTAAATTCCAACCAGATTGCCACCGCAACCTGATCTAAAGCCGCTGATCCGATATCTCTATACGGAGCTACTTCTTCTCCCCTTCGTATGGAGTATAGCAGGCCAAACAAAGCCTGTCAACGAAGCTGCGACAATTTCGCTTGGGAAACAGAGGAAAAATGACATAACCAATTGTCATACAATCAGTTAGCATTTGTTGCGATTGTTAGTCGAATCCACCTCAGACTCAACTTTCCGATTTTTCATCTTTATTCATTTTTTCTGGTTGCGACAAAACCGCAACCGGCTCAACACCGACATAATCGTAGTAGGAACGGTATGCCTTCTCGAAATAGCCACCCTTGCGGGCGTGAACCGCATTGAGAATTACTCCCAACAGACGTACCCTCTCACCGCCTCTCTTAAGCTCCATAATCATTCGCTGGCTCATTCCCCGCGATGATTGCTTCGCATGCACTACCGCTATCGTACCGTCAACCAACCCGGCAAGGATACGGGAATCGATAACCACCAGCGACGGGGGACCGTCAATAATTATGTGATCATAAGAATCTGCATGGCTCTCGAGAAAATCTCTCATCCTCTGACCGCCAAGTAAATCTGCCGGATTGGGAGGTAATGGCCCACTGTCGATCAAATCCAAACCTTCCAGACCACTGGGCCGAATTATATCTTTTATCGCTACCTGTCCCACCAGAACATTACTTAACCCTTTCGCCGGTGTTTCTGCAGGGAACAGACGCTTCAACGCCGGACGACGGAAGTTTGCATCTACCAGCAAAACGCGTTTACCTTCCGCTGCCAGAGTAATGCTCAGGTTCACCGCTGTGGTCGTCTTACCGCAACCGGCAGAGCTGCTGGTTATCAACAGTGTCTTTAGCTCACTTACCGGAGCACAGAAGAACAAATTCGTCCTGACTTGGCGGTAAAACTCGCTCATCAGGGCATGAGGATGACTCATGGTGATCTTCTCCACACACACTTCCTCTTTCTCTTCCCCTTCTTCCTCTTCCTCCTCCTCCTCTTCTTCATAAACCGGAATCATCCCCAGCAGTGGGACATTCAGATAACGCATGACATCACTGGGCTGCTTGACCGAATCGTCCATAAATTCCAGCAAAAACGCCAGGCCCACTGACACCAGCAACCCCAAAACTATCCCCGACGGCAGGAATACTGCCAGCTTTGGGAAGCTGATCCGTAGAGGCACATCCCCTACCATTGCAATTTCCACCGTCACCAGACCCGGATCTTTTAATTTAACCTTATCCCCACTGATCGTTCGTTCGAATTCCTCCATGCGTGCTTTAAGAAGTTTTATTTCCTCCTCTGTTCTACGATAAGTTATCTTTTTCTGACTCAGATCGAGTAGCTTAGCGTTAACTTCGTCGTACTGTCCACCTATCGACTTCAACTCTTCCATCTGGGAAATCACCTGAGTTTCAATACTCTTCATCTCCTGACTGCTGTACTGCTCACGCAGTTGCATTTCCATTTCATTCAACTGTGTTTCAATAATCTGAATGACACTTTCAATATCCTTTATCTGACGATGGTCCGGTCCCAGCCTTTTTATAAGCATGCCGCGAGTCTGAATCGCACGAGCCAACTGATCTTTATATCCCATTACCATACGATCCTGCCGAATCGCCGCCTGCACATTTATGGAAATGCCCTGCGCAGACTGCTGCTGCCCTACTAATTGCATACGATATATCTGCAACGACCGGATCGATGCCTCCAGGGCCAACTGCTCCTCCCGCAACAACTCCGCCTCCCGACCAACTATCGTTTGCCCATCTTCCTGCCATCCCGCCACCTGCGATTCCGTGCTCATCTCGAGCAACTGCCCCTCCAGCCGTTTTATCTGCGTCTCTACCTCATTACGTTGACTGGTCAGTGAATTCAGACCCTCATACAAACTCGCCGTGGCTAAGTCCTTCTGATTAGAAACATGCTGTCTGAGAGCCGCATCTATTATGACCTTTGCCTCCTGCGGGTTGGTCATGCTCATACTGATCTTTAAGTATTCTGTATCACGTAACGCAGAAGCTGAAAACCCGTCTCTCATATCTTCCAGACGTTTGACCTCATCAAATTTTCGGTCCTGCCACCATTGTGTGTTCATCACCTCTGTTCGCTGGAGTAGCTCGCCCAAAAACGCCTCGCTCTGCATAACTGCGGCATTACTGGCCGCGGCCATCGCAATTATTTCTTTGCGTGGCAGTACTGTTCCGCTCCCAAATATGCTCGCTTCGGTAGGCATCTTACAACGCATAAAACCGACCGAAGTGTACTCCGGACTATATCGTTTAAAAAGATAAAACAGCACTATACTGCTTATGGTAAAAAAGGTAGTGATGATAATTATCAACCACATCCGGCGTCGAAGTAAGCCCACCACATCTTTTAGTTTAAGCCCCTCTTGTCCCTGGCTCGCCGATGCGGCAAAAGGAATCTTCGCTTGACCTGCCAACCTCTGAACACCTATCGGCAGTGAAACTTGCCTCGTCATTGCTATCGTCCCCACGCCTGAAAAAACAGGTTCCTGTTATAGTACGCTATTACCTGCCCTGTTACCGTCAACAACTCTTGAGGGCATACACCTTCGTCTTAAAATATTTCCTGTCGCCCAGAGCCAAACAGAAAACAGTCTATTCCATTTCTTTTAGTAACTCGTTTATCTTGTTCTGCCAGCTTGCCGATCCCGGCTCAGGGCTATCGGACAACCTTTTCAGCGTTCTGCGTAACCGCTCTTGCGCTTCCGTGATATGGCCTTGCCCCTGTAAGGCCTCTGCCAGGTGGTATTCGTACTCCGGTGGTACGCTATTGTCAGTACGTTGCAACTCCTGGATCGCCTTCAACGACATCAGTTCCGCGTTTTTATAATCCTTTATACGCATCAGGGCCATCGCGTAAGTATCCATGACATCCGTATTCGTCCGATTTTGGGCGTATGCCTTTTTGGCCACCTCAACCGCTTCCTCATCATGGCCTCCAAGCTGCATCAGAGCATACGCCAAATTGTTATTCTGATCGGCGTCTCCAGGTATTTGCTCCACCAAACGTCGATAGACTTCTATCGCCTTGTCCCAGTTACTCATGATCATGTATGCTCGTGCCACTCGTCGGTCGATTATAATCTGAATTCTTCCACCCACTGCTGATCGTCCCGCTAACAACTCAGGTATTGCCTGATCGAATCGACCGTTTTCTTCGTAAATCCCCGCCAGAACCAAATGCAACACTGTCCAATCGGGCTTCTCGATCAGTTTCTGTTTACACCACGAAACCAGATTGGCCGGCCTGCCAACACGTTTGACGTTGGTTACCACCATGTCACTAAGGTCTGGATTGTCCGCTACCATCTCCAAAAGCTTCTCGAACTGATTGAGGGCCTCCTGCTCCTGCCCCAGGAGAAAGGTAGCTTCCGCCTTGTCTAACCGCAACCTGGCGTCTATCTGTCCTTCTTGGAGGTTCTGGTCCGCCAACGTAATCACCGTGGAGAAATATTCCTGGACCTTGGCAATATTCCGCTGAGCCGATGCTGTTTGCCCTTTAGCACGATCTTCCTGCGCTTGGGTCATGTAGTAATTACCCATCACCAGCAGATCGCTCGACATTTCTTGTACAGCTTCCTGTTGTTTTTGTCCGGTTTCCCGACTTATCTCCATTCCCTTTTTCAACATTTCCAGTACCCTGTTGTACTGGCTCACCGCCTGGGAATGCTGCTTCTTTTGTGCGTACTCCCCAGCCTGCTGCAACACCGGCCGGCTTGCCTCAATGTAAAGGCTGGCATTCTTAGGATCAGATTCAATCATATCGGAATAAAACTTATCTAACTCGCTCCAGCGCCCACGACGTTTCAGTTTACTTATCAACCGGTTCCGCAATTTCATATCGTCCGGATATTGACTTAACACTGCTTTCAATTCGCTTATCGCATCATCGTAATATCCCAAACGCCAATACACCTCCGCCAACACATCTCGCCCCAAAACGCTTCCACTCGGTTCTATATTACGTAGCTGTTTAAGTGTCTCCATCGCTTTTTGGAGATGCTCTTCAGTATCCTGATAAAAAAGAGCCATGCCTTTCAACAAATATGCGTAGCTTTTTTTGGGATCTTTGGCGATTATTTGGTCTGTGTATGCCACCGCCTCCACATAGTTAGTTTTACGCATCGCCAGGTTAGCCGCCAAAAACGGCGTGTTCATGGAATCCGGATAACTCTTGCGCATTTGCTCCAACAATAATTCTGCCTCGTCATCACGGCCCGCTTTCAACAGTATTTCTATGTGTTGGCCCATCAGATATTCGCTGTCCTCGTCTCTGCGCAATTGCTTGGCTATATCGATTGCATCTTCATATCGCTCCATCTCAACGTAAAGATTCATCACCATAACCCCCGCCGTCCGATGGTCTGGATTCTCTTTCAGAATCTCTACCAATAACAAACCTGCCTGGTTGTACTTATGCTGCCGTCGGTACAGGTCACTTAGACTCATCATCGCTTCGTGTTTGTCCGGGCCGGTGCTGTTGGCAATCATATCCTGAAGCAGTTTTTCGCCCTCACCACCGCGACCTGTCTTACGCAGAAACACTCCATAATCGTCCGCCAAAGCTGCCGACTTGGGGTTCTGTTTCATTGCCTCCAGATAAACCTGCTCCGCCTGTTTTAGCAGTTGCGATTTTCGGTTCGTATCATCAACCTGTTCCGAGTACTCCATAAACACTTTGGCCCGCATTATCCAATAGTCAACGTTCTGCGGCTCCTGTTTCACCAATAACTCGCATATCTGCACGGCGGATTGATGCATCGAATCCAAATTCTCCTGGTAACTGTTTTTGACTTCCTTCGCCAAACCAGGCTGGCGAATCTGATCGCTCAAGTACCCCATTTCCAATGAATTGTAAACTACGAATAAACTCTTTATCCACGCATCATCAGGAACCACCTTCATCGCTCTCCTGACAATTAAAAATGCGTTTCCGGACTGCTCGCGGCTCAGTTGCCTCAGACCAATTTCTACATTCTTGCTGTGCGACATTCTCACTAGCAACTTGTTCGCCGCCCCGCTATTATAATCTTGTGCAACGGCCGTTTGGGCCTGGACGATAGCCTCGTCTGCACGTTTCAATTGCCAATATGCACTGGCCAGCAGCAAATGTCCTTCTATTGATATTGGCCTCTGAGCCAGGAAATTTTCCAGACGGCCTATCGCCTTGCTCCATTCTCCCTGTGCCGACTGCAAATGAGCATCATAAAACAAACCGTCAACAGCGATTAACTCACCCATTTTCCCCACCACTCTTTCCGCCTCAGGCCAATCTTTCAGATTCACCAATGCCATGAACTTCGCTGCCAATACTCCCACATCGTCAGGTTTAATTCCAGCCGCCTCGGAATAATACTCTTTGGCTTTAACCCAATTCTGACGGAATTTCTCTTCGTCCTGTTCGCTCAATGCCAAAACTTCATAATATTTCCCAAATTCCATGGCACGTTTGAGGGGGTCTTTAATACTGCTACACAACTCAAGCATAATTTCACGCATCCGCTCCGTTGAAATGCTCCCAGGGTCCGGTTCGCTCAACACCTTCTGCCTCATTTTAAGGTCCAAATCATCGGGCAGCGATTTCACCGCAGGTTCCAGCCCTTCCCGGCCTCGCACATAGTACGTCGCATCTTCTTTACCCTTCGCTATACAATAACTATAGAGGGCATCTGCCAGTTTAGTATTATCCGGACTCTTCTGGATCATCTCAGTAAGTCTTTGTACCTGTTCATCAACATTGTCCAACGCACGCACCCGCAGCAGATTCAATTCGTCTGTATCACCTTGCAGCTCGGCCAGCACTTCCTTAGCTTCCTGTTTCTGTCCCAACCGCAAAAGGAGTCTCGCCTTGGTAGTCAAAACTATTTGCCGATAAGCGACTTCCGAACCATATCTCTTCTCGTACCTTCTCACAAATTCCAGTGCGCTTTCTTGACTTGAACGGCCGGGAAGCTCTGAAATGATTTTCATGTATTCCACATAGTCACGGGCCGGACGCGGCATCCGCATCATAAACACTTCCGAGGCATATCGAACCGCCAGAGTTCGGTATTGGGTATCTCGCAAAGCCTCAAACAGTTTCCATTTCACCTGCCTGACCGTAACTTCCGTGGTCGCGTCAATCCCGAACTGTTGATCCGCCTCATAGAGATATTTAATCCCTTCGTCCTTCCTGTCCTCTGCCAGGGCAATGGTACCTAGAACCGCTTTTGCCCAGCGATCATCCGCGCCAACTTTTTCACACAGTTCCCTGGAAAACTTATTAGCTATCTCCAGATATTGTGTCTTTTTCTGCTGATCTTCAGTCCTTTCAGACAGGACTGCGCAAATATCTACCGTCAACGGAATAATCATACGAAAACGGGTATAAGCCGTCAGTGCCTGTTTGACGCCTTCGTCAATCTCTGTGGCTCCCGGCATATACAAAGCACGCCGTAATAGCTTAAAGGCGGTCAACAAATCCTCGTCCGGAGATTCGGCATACTCCGACCGCAAATGATACTTTGACGCTAAAGAAACATACCAACCAACTTCTGCATCGTCACACTTCAGCGATTTTTCATATAATTCGATTATCGGGTCCAACTCCGTGATATCTCTCAAATGTAATTGCTTCAGCTTTGCCTTGGTGACATACAACAGCCCCTTATCGGGGAAACGTTCGATCCACTCGTCCAACGGTGCTTCGATTTCTACGAAATAGGTATCTCCCTCGGCGATCAGTTTTTCTTTTTGAGCTTCGTCCTCGGCAGCATCCGCCAGGTCGTATTTCTCCGCAGCCTTCTTACGAGCATTACCCAACAGCCATAGCTCGTAGTAATTAAGATATACTTCCAGATCATCAGGGTTCTTCTCCATCGCCAGACGCAGATGCTCTTCAGCTAATGCCCGCAATCTTTCCTGCTCCTCCGACCCATCTTCACTCTTTTGCGCATCCGTTATGGCAAGCATTGCCAGCAAATGACGAACTCTGATGTTCGCATCATCCAACTCAAGGGCCTTCGCAATCGTCTCATCCACTGTGGCCCGAGCCTCTACCGTCTCTGCACCCTCCAACAACAACAAGGCGTGCGCCTTGAGTATATAACCGTAAACATCATCCGGCTTCAATTGGATTAACCCGGGAGGATCCTCAGAATCCACCTGCTCCAGAACTAACGTCCAGAAGCTGCTTCCTCCACCATACTGAGCCCTGCCATAATAATATTCCGCAACTTTACGCTTAGCCTCGTAACGCTCTTCTTGCGTCAAGTCCATCTTCAACAGTGTCTGACCATACCCCAGAGATTTCTCCAACTCATTCCTGTCCCAATAAAAATTCATCAAATATTTATATATATCTTTTCGCAACGCATGCTGACGCTGTGCATACTTGACGGCCGATCCTAATACTTGACGAACTTCATCCGATTTCTCTTTCAGCTCCCCTTCTCTTAATTCCTGCAATCGGTTATAAGCCTCCTCAGGATCTTCCAATTGGGCAACTTCGGCTTCATTCGCCGCCTCAATTTCCTCCAACTCCGCCAGCAACTCTTTACCCCTCTCGAACAACTTTACCGGATCCCGGCCCAACAGGGAGTGAATGAACCCTGGCAAAAACGGTCTCCTCGAATCCACCACCACCAGCCCAAGCAGAAATACCGGTGTACCGATCAACAGAAGGATAGTTATCAGTTTTTTGTTCAAACGTTTTTTACGTTTGCTAAGACTCTTAGCCATATCTTAATCTCCTGGTTATCTCACCATAAACAATTATGGGTATTGTTAGTTTTTGCCAGCTCCTGAAAAACTAATCTTTGACGCTGACGTCTTCTTTACTTTAATTATTTTCTTCCGGAGGCCATTTAGGCCAGTGCTCCTCAACCAAAACCGGTACCACCCTCCGAGACAAATCCTCCGTCGCCTTGACAGTCTCGGCCACCGTCAACTCTCCGCCTTCGTGAAAAACCATCTCCACCTTGCTGAAATAAGCATACTTGTTAACCGGATTCCTTAAACGCATCCGCAACAGATTGCGATCAGACTCATAACCGCCGTTTACGCTGAAAAAATATGCTACCTTTACCTTTCGGCCGTCACTGGAGGATATATCTAATATCCGTAGCGGTATGGTCTCCTGCTTCCCTTCGCTGTTTATCACGTGAATCTTCTCTTTACTCTTCTTATTTACTACACCGCCGCCCCCGGTATAACACACTTCCGGCACATGCGGCACCTGACCCGGATCACCGGTATAATATGTGACAAACAACATTACATGACGGGCCGGGTCATCCTCGGCCAACTGAGAATTTAACAGCATCCACTGAATATAATCTTCGGTGCCCAACTCTGCCAAAACATCTTTGTCTTCGATTTTTATCTTACTCTTTGAGCCCTCGCTCAAACGGTATGGGGCTAACTTGTTCACGTCGAGTTCATCCAGCGACTTCTGCAGTGCCAACGGGAACTTGATTAAATGCACGCCCAGCCAATTAGTAGTCGCCCGCAATCCGCCCGCGCCGATCGCCAAAAACAAAAAACATATCACAAATGACCGATCATGCAACAATCGCTTCAATGGCTGTATTACATATTTATCCATGCCAACCGCCTGTCACATTCTTGCATCGTTCAACCCTTGACTACCAGAACATCCTTGCTTTTTTTCTCATCCACATACACATTACTCATAATCCACGCCAGCCCGCCATATAGCCCAAACGCCACTATCAACATTACCATGCCCATCACCGTATGCAGTGTCCCACGAGCGTATTCGGGACCAATATAAATGTGTACCACTCCGGTAAAAAGAACACGCAGCATATTACAAAAAATCGCTATCGGCACGGTACTTAACAAAAGAACTAACCGGTGTATCGTCGGCCGATATTCCAGGTATGCCATCGCTACACCCAACGCCACAAATATCCTCAGTAGCCGCATACCGCTACACGCCTCGGCTACGTTCAAATCAAACCTTTCGCCATAATGTGTTCCGTGGATCAGAACGTTGGCCGAACTGCACTCGACCCCGGGAAACAGGTTCAATATATCCGCCGCCACGGCAGAGGCTGTTATACGCATCGGTATCGTTATCTGCTCATGCAGACGATCCGGCAGCTTGATCGCGAATATCAGAAACACCACCGGAAGCCACACCCGACGTACTATCGGCCAGCCACCCATAAACAAAACTATACCGCCTATCATCGCTATCATCATTACGGGCCGGCTATAACCGATTTTCGCATAAATGCTCCATAAATATCCCAACAAACTCAGTAACATGATCAGCAGACCAAAGTAAGAGCTTTTGCCCCGCGTCTTACGCAGCCGATCACGCTCCTGATAAATAAAATACAAACTGAAAGCCGGTATCAACATCCCATGCGATTCATTCGCCGTCCCCCAGCTTTTCACCAGCACAGTCAATTCAGATCGAAACAACAGCACGAACAATATCCCCAATATCGCCACTTTCCAAACACGGTCCACAAGCGGAACCACTTCCGTCAAAACCGGGGGATCCGATAATGATGTAACCGTAATGCCTTGGCTGGACGTCCTTTTCCCTGGGCTATTGTTATTCGAATCAGAATTTTTCACTATATGTTTACATTATAAATTGTGTTTTGCCTGTATTTGTAATTATTCAGCTATTTGACGCCGGCGTTTTGTTTACGACAAACTCCGTTATGATCCTCGCGTTCTCTACTATCGGCCAAAGTCCTTATCTGCCAGGTTCCGATCATAAACAAATCCGAATCCGTACGTACTCCGGAAACTATTCCGCACCACCGCCACAAAACGAGAGACCGGATGCGAGCCTATATTGATTAGATCGTGGGACTTGACAAAGTAGTCCGGCTGCGTCCCTTCCAGCAGCTTCCGCAGATCCACTCGAACTGTTACTTCCTTGTCTCTGCCTGTTCGTCGAGTTATATCGCACCGCTCAGGGCTGGCCAACTGCGATAACCCACCAGCAGCATAAATCGCCTCTTTCAGCGTCATACGATCCTGCAACGCGTAAGGACCGGGACGGGCCACTTGGCCGGCAAGAGTGAACATGCCTATCTGATTATATTGAACGCGAATATAATCGCCCGGACGAACTATAATGTTTTGTGTCTTGTCTCCGTTTTGTAACGCTTTGAGGTCGATACGGATTACTTCCTGGTATTGACCGGCCTGACCCACCTGTGCCAAACTCCCTTTACGCATCGGCTTGCTTGGTTCAGACGGTTGTACAGGTTGCTTCTGGCTCGTCACATCACGAGGTCTTTCAATTGCCTCCGGCGGTATCGGCGCCGTTTCTAATCCATCTCCCGAAGGTACCAGGCGAAACCTGCCACCCTCCCGTACCACCTTTAATGGCTTGATCTGTCCGGATTCTTCCGCGTCAACCTGCTGAGAATGTGACTCCGCCGCAATATCTGCGGGTAATTGTTCTTCAACCGCCATACGGAAAGTATTATTTGTCTCTGCGTTCGCTTCATAACTTACCGGCCCGTAGTCTGACATTTCTACTGAGGATGACATCAACGACATCGGTTTAATGCTCTCCAGCAGACTTTTTCGTTCTTCTTCAGGAGTCAACTGATCCTGTTCGGTTGCAGGGGCTTGTTTTTCGGGTTCTTTCGGCTGCTCAGGCAGTTGCGGTTCCAGCAATGATTCCAACAGTTCCGCATCTTCTTCCGCCGCCGCTGGTGTCTCTTGTCTTTCCACCACTGGAGGCGATATTTCTTCTTCCATCGGCGGTGTCGGTATTCCTTCAGGGACTACCTCCGGCACTGGCAATCTCTCTGGCTGACCGGCAGGGCTTTCTATTGGTCCTTTCTTCGACGGCAACATTGGCGCCGGCGGCAGTTTTCCACTTGTCTGCTCGTCACGGTAAAAGCCGCTGCTGTCGAGACTTCTCGACTCAGATGCCTCTTTATCCTCACCTTCGACGGTTCGCATCACATAGGCAAAATCCACCCCCATCTGCGCAAGCCCGCCCGCCTGAGCCAAAGCCTCCAGGATACGAAAATTAGGCTGCGACAAAGGATAACGGCTTGGAGTTCTTATTGCCCCGTCTATAGAGAACATCTTTCCTGTTGGTAGAAGTACTACAACAGTCACCGTCGGGTTCTTGATTATCAATGGATCTAATATGCCCTCAATATCCTCGGTCAACTCTTGTTCAGTCCGGCCTGTTGCCCGCAGTGTGCCTATCTCCGGTATAGTAATCCGACCCGTTTCTGAAACCAACAAACGATCCGCCCATGACTGACCAGACTGGAACAAATCGAGAATCGCGATCATGACCACATCACCGGAACGAATGACATACTCCGTCTCATCAGGCATCAGATCTTTGGGTTCCGGATCGCGAGCCCCAGAAAACTGTTCCGGGTCCTCATCCACCACCCCAAGATTACCCAATATAATATTGGTCCGCGGGGTGGCTCGAAAACGCCCCATTACCGACGGATCGAAGCAACCTGTAAGAAACACAAACATGCCCGCCAGGCAAAATATCAATGCCGGATATGCTATAACTTTCTGTCTCGACTTCACTTGCAAACTCATCCCAACTCCTGAGTCAACAACTACAATCTTCCAATCAGTCAGTCTTTTACAGACAAACACTACAACTCCACCCTCTCATACATACCTTCCGGGTGACCGCCTGGTTCGGCTTAAAATGCCCCCGGCGTCACACTGACAGTTCGGATATCCTTCATAATTATACCATTTTATCGGATTTTACGGTTATATGCTTTATGTTTTGTCTGCGCATAACTTCAAATAAAGCTTATAGTTAGGTTAAGATGATCATGCCAAATAGCACTGGGTTAACCACTATCGAAAAACTACTCTCCAGCAACGCATTTTTCAGTACTGATAAGGCTATCGGCCCAGTTTTGCACATAAATTTTTCTGTATAAAAAAATGACCCTGTTTCACTTGAATTTATTGATTTTACTACTGTAGAAATTGGCATGAGTTTGCCGATAGTTACCCAAGTATATGTAAAATATTATCGGGCTTTGTGCGATTCGCATCCTGTTAATGCGTTTTTCTTGACTTAAACGGATGGGAATTTGTTCTTAACTTACGTTCTCGCATAGAGTTAACATAACACCATCGGCTTTACACAGTAACTTCGTGTGCCGTTGGCACCCGGCCCAGCGGAAGCTGGTAATTTGTATAGAAATTTGTTCTTAACTTACGTTTTCTCATAGAGTTAACATAACGCCATCGGCTTCACACAAGCCGGTCCAGCGGAAGCTGGTAATTTGCAATGACAGGGCCAGTTATGATGAAAATTGTTATAATCGGAGCTGGCGGTCATGGCCGGGTCGTTTTAAGTATCCTGCGGGCCAATCATCAATTTGATGTGGTTGGATTTCTCGATGCCAATCCTGCCCTGCTGCACCAGAACATCGATAACTTACCGATTATCGGAGATTTTTCTTTGGTGGGGCAACTCCGGCAGATGGGCATTGAAGGAGCAATTGTCGCCATTGGCGATAACCGTGTTCGCAAAAACTACGCTGAAAAACTTCAGCAAGCCGACGTCACCCTTGTGAGTGCCATCCATCCATCGGCTACTATCGCTCATAATGGACTGATAGGTAGTAATGTTGTAATTGCCGCAGGCGTAAATGTTTGCGCTCATACTGTCATAGAAGATTCCGTCATTCTCAACACCGGTTGCATCATCGATCACGAATCGACGGTTCACAAAGCCGTTCATATCTGCCCAGGAGTCAAACTGGCCGGTCATGTGACGGTTCAGGAACTGGCCTTTGTCGGCATCGGTGCAATTGTAATACAAGGTATTACCATTGGCCAGTCAGCCGTGGTAGGGGCCGGGGCGGTGGTATTAACGCAAGTGCCTGCCTTTACTACAGTTGTGGGCGTGCCTGCCCGTATTGTCAAGAGTAGCCACCTGCCTCGCACACCCGTCGATGTGTGTATCAGTACTGCTGATCTGGAGCCGGCCCGTTCTTTAGTAAAACGCCCCCAACGACGCCAGCCACCTGCACCAACAACCACTTTGGCAGTTCAAGAAGTGTAACGCCTTATACGACAAGAAGTTATCAACTCTGATTAAGGTGTTGCAAAATTGAGGTCGGGCATAGTTTGAAAAGAAAAAGGGGTTATCCACTTACAACTCAAAGTGACCGAGTCTAACGAATCGTTCAGTTTGAAGGCACGAGGTGGGAGGGAATTTTTCGTTCGTAAGTGCTTATTTTTGGTTCGGCGGGAATGAACGTAACTCTTTATTTTTCGTTGTGGGGAATTTCTGTAAGTGCTTATTTTACGTTGTTGGAATTGATGTAAGTGCTTATTTTTGCGTAACGATTATAACGATTAGGTAAGATAGGTAAGAAAAAAGTGTGAAATTCGGCGAAATTTGGATGAATTCTGATGAAAAGTGATGTGGTTTGGACTATGTTCGCGCTATGTTTGTACCTAGTTTGTACTATGTTTGCACCCACTTTACACTATGTTTGTACTATGTTTTGATGAAAAGTCAACCACCAGGTCGCGAAGATACAAAGGACACTAATGGGTCAAGATAAAAAATGAGAAGGACACGAAGATTTTAGAAGACACTAAAAGAAGGAGAGAGTTTTGTTGGGTAAATGGGAAGGGTAGGGAGGATAGAGAAGATGGTGGGGATGGGGAAAGTTAGAGGTCAGAAGTCAGAAGTCAGAAGTCAGAAGTCAGAAGGAAAGGGGGCGGACCAGTTGGGGGGAGGGGCAGAAGTCGGATTTGAGATTTGAGATTTCAGATTTCAGAAGACAGAAGACAGAAGGGAAGAGGGCGGAGTTGGGAGGGAGTCGGGGATCGGCGAGAAAAATCGTTCGGGGCCCAGACAACCAAATTACCCCGACCCCTCGGCCGAAACGGCCCCAATTTGCTTGTCAACCCAAACGATTTCTCTCTAAATGAAACTGGAAAGGTTGGGGGGATCAGGATTTTGTTTGACAGTTTGGGTGGGCCGGGGTGGTTTTGGGTTATAGTCGAGATGGGCTGTGTTTGGATGGGAAGGAATCATGTGAAGACGGTAAGAAAAAGAATAGGACATGGATCGGACGGATCAGATTGAAAAATAGGGACATGTATAACTATTGAACCCCTACGGGGTTCTGGAAAGTGTTGGGGTGATGTTGGTCCACGGGTTTCGGCCTGGCGGCCTACACCCGCGGCTATGCATATTCGACCGCTACGCGGTCGGAAGATGGATTCGCTATCGCGGCTCTTCGCTTCGTGTCGGGCCCGCGCGGGAATGACAGGTGTGGGCGGGGGATAGAAGACGCCGGCGGTACATGGCAAGTACGGCCAGGGCGGGAACTTGTCAATAAAGTATATCGCTGGGAATTTTCCACTCCCTGACGGTCGGGGCTTGGTTGTTTGTTGGGCTGCGAGGAGATGCGTTATTCATTTCAATATCTGAAAGCGACTGTGTGGATTTATCGCATTGGTGTCAATCCCGGAGTATATATGCCGGTGGCTAAATATGTGGTATGCACGGCATAAGCTACGTTGGAATAAACATGCCCACGCAAGCGTGTGGGAGGCAGTGGGAATTTTATTTCGCCCTTACAGGGCTTGAAGAAGATATTGGGGACATTATACCCAGGGCGTTGCCCTGGGCTGGTCTATTTTGCCCTTGTAGGGCGGAAGATGGATTCGCTATCGCGGCTCTGGGCTTTGCTTCGTGTCCCGGTTTCGCGGGAATGACATAGAGGCAAAAATGACATCGTAGGCAGAAAGAGAGGAAACCGCCTTCGGCGGATGCTGTTTTATGCTGGATTCCCGCTTTCGCGGGAATGACATGCGGAAGAAGGCACCAGGCACGAGGCACAAGTAAGAGGAAGATGGATTCGCTATCGCGGGAATAACACGCAAAAGTGGGGGGGGGGTAAGAGGACGAACACGGACGAACACGGACAGACACGGACGGGCACGGACAGACACGGACAGAATAAATGGCGGGCACGGGCGGGGCTGGAGTTTTTCGCTTTATGCTGCCAGGATAGATAAATAAATAAGAATGAGGCGACTGCGGATTCGATATGAACGTCGCATTGATATTCATCAGGCGTTTCTCATAATCGCATGTATTGTGATGTACTGGTTGAGCGTGAATTGGACAAACGCATTTAAGGGAATCTCTAAAAATTCATTTTTACTACGAACGGCTGCAATTTCCGTCAGCATCGTTATCGGCCAAAAATCGTCCTCAATGTAGTTGAAACTACGCCTGCGGCGATTTTTGACCTCTGCCTCGCTGACGAAAATTTCGCTCGTTCTCGTGACAAAAGCAATTTTTAGAGGCTCCCTTAATTGTTTACACCTATTTTTATCTGATTTGCTTTTGGCAAATCAAGGTTTTTAAAGGCATAAGGGAATCAAGAATACATTTTGAAGGAAGTGGGTGGACACCAAGGCGCACCCCAACCAGATGACTGTACCCAGGTTTCCAAAAAACTAACTGCGTCAGTTCTTCCGCAAAGGCATATCCAGGTAATGTGCGAAACGCACACAATTTTACTCGTAAAAAACTGATATGAGTGGGCGGTTAATCTACCAGTTCTCTTTCGATATTTTCCAGGCTTTTTCCTTTTGTTTCGGGCAGCCTGGTCAGGATGACAATGAATCCGATTACGCAGACGAACCCATAAAGCCAAAATGTTCCGTGATCGCCAAGGGTGTTGTTGAGATATGGGAATGTCAGGGTTAAAGCTGTGCAGCCAATCCATAATGAGATAACCGCTATCGACATCGCGGCGCCACGAATTCGGTTAGGGAATATCTCAGCTATAATGACCCAGACTATCGGGGCAAGCGTCATCGAATAACAGGCGATAGCCAAGACTATAAGAACAAGCATGTGGATACCGGTGCTGTTTAAATAGTATCCCGTTCCCAGTATAGCATAGACACCGGCCAGTCCGATCGAGCCGGCGAGCATCAGCGGTTTTCTGCCTATCTTGTCCACCGTGTATATCGCCACAAATGTAAAGACAAGGTTGACGATGCCGGTTATTACGATGTTAAACAGTGTTTCGCTTACTCCAAAACCGGCAGAGGAAAAAACTTCCTGGGCATAATTGAAAATAACATTGATACCGCACCACTGCTGGAAGACCGCGAGAAATACTCCAAGGCAAATTATCTTAAAAAGCCTGGGTTCCATCAAATCCCTGAAATTAACACGAGCGATTTCTTTACTCGCAAGGGTATTCTTAATATCGGCGACCTCGGCTTTCGCATAATCGTCTCCGCCGATTTTCGCGAGGGTTTTTTGGGCTAATTCGTTTTTGCCGTACTTAATCAGCCAGCGAGGACTTTCGGGCATAAAGAACATGAGCACAAAGAAAGAAAGCGCAAATACCGTCTCAGCCTCGAACATCCATCGCCAGCCATATTGTCCGTTCCATGACTGATTTATAAATTCAGCGGTCGCGTTTTCCGGTACCTGCCTGGCGATACAAAGATTGACAATCTGCGCCAAAAGGATGCCGATTACAATAGTAAGCTGGTTGATCGAAACAAATTTTCCTCTCATTTTGGCAGGTGAAACTTCCGCGATGTACATCGGCGAAAGGTTCGAGGCAAGCCCTATGCCCAGCCCTCCCATAATACGAAAGATATTAAATGTCATAAATTCATTGGCAAGACCGGTCCCTATCGCAGAAACAGTAAACAACAGTCCTGAGAAGATCAGGAGCCTTTTTCTGCCAAGGCTGTCCGTAAGTATGCCGCAAAGCAGCGCACCAAACATACAACCAACCAGGGCGCTGCTCTGAGCCCAGCCTCTCATAAAAGGCGTATCGTCAGTAATGTTAAAGAACGGTTCATAGAATGGTTTGGCGCCGCCAATGACCACCCAGTCATAACCAAACAAAAGGCCGCCCATCGCGGCAACAAGGCATATACGCCAAATAAAGGCCATATTATACGTTGGCGTAATAGCCCCGGGCATTTCGTTGGAACTTAGATTTTCTTGGGACATTTTGATATTCCTTTATCAATCTTAACTTTCGTAGTTTTTAACCCAATTTTTATTCAACAGGGCGGATTATTTGCGGGCGGTGGCTCAGAACCTGTGGCCCGCAGCATTTTTTTCGCCTCTGAAGCAATGCGCAGACCTATTTCTTCTTCCTCATCAACAACCATAGTTGCTCCAGCGCGAATTAAATCCGAACGATATATGTGATACCGCAATCGAGCGATGATTGCCGTTTCTGGTGATAATAAACGAACAAGTTTGATGATATGTTGTTCGGCGATTGGATCGGGTACCGTCACCACGATAGCCTTAGCCGAGCCAAGCTGCAGATGCTCCATCACTTCGGCACGGCTCGCATCACCGATGTACGTTCTAAAACCACTTGCCTGGGCGTTAGCCGCAGACTTAGGGTTCAACTCAACAACGAGGAGCGATACATGCTCTTTTGCGAGTATTTCGGCAACGCAACGTCCGGCCGGACCAAAGCCTACAATCACGATATGATCTTTGAAGCTCGTGTCAGGCTCGAGCTTCGTTTCGTGCGAGTGGTGCAACTCATGGAGACTGCGAGCCGAAAGTTTTCCCACACCTGTTGCAATGTGTGGCGCAACTGCGATCAAATACGGCGTGAGGAACAGGGTTGCGACCGTTACTGCAATGATCAGATCAAACAAGTCGCTGCCAATCAACTGTCCATGTCGTGCCACTTCGGCGAGCACAATGGAGAACTCGCCGATCTGGGCGAGGCAAATACCCGTCGCAATAGCATGACCCGGCGAGTAGCGGAACCCATATACTACAGCGGACGAAACAACTGTTTTTCCGAACAGGATAGCTGCCACAACTATCGTTACCATTGTCCAGTGTTCTAATATCCATGCTGGATTGCTCAGCATGCCGATCGAACTGAAAAACAATGTCATGAACAACGTTCGCAAAGGGGTGACGTCGGCGCGGATTTGGGTGGCAAAGGGCGACGTAGCGAGAAGTATTCCTGCGATGAACGCTCCAAGCACAGGCGAAAGGCCTAACTTGTGCGATACCCACGTTGACCCTAACGCCATAACAATTGCAAGTAGGATCGGCAACTCGCGATTTCGCGCCGCTTCTTTCGACCTTAGCAAATGTGGCACGATGAAATTCAATAGGACGTATAGCATTCCCACCAGGAGGGCGGCCATTGCGACTGCCCGTCCCATATTCCAGATAACCCCAACACCTGAACCTCTGTTGCCCAAGGCTGTTATGACCAGTGCGAGCGGGACTGCCGCGATGTCCTGTAAGAGCAATATCCCCAGCGCGTTACGGCCGTGGACGCTATCAATCTCTGCACGCATCACCAGCAGGCGCAACACGCAAGCTGTGCTGCTTAATGCTATCACGGCACCGATCACTACTGCCGGATGCCACCCGATCCCGATCATCAGGCAGATTCCGACTGTTAAGAGGCCGGTCAACAGCACCTGAAGGGTTCCTCCGCCGAGAGCAATCTGCCCGATGCCTCGTAGCCTGCGCCATGAAAATTCAAGACCGATGGTGAACAACAACAGTGCCACACCCAATTCTGCTATCGTGGCCACCGCCTGATGGTTCGGCATCCAGTTCAGGGCATTGGGCCCTAGTAGTGTTCCCGCAAGCAGGTATCCAAGTATCGCACTTTGCTTCAACCGCTCGCACAGCGATCCGAGCACCATTGCCGTCAGCAGCAAAATCAATATATCAAGCAGTACGGACCAGATATCCATGACCATTCCTACTTAAGTTGACTTTCGCAGTTTTTAAACCCAATTTTCATTCAGCAGGGCCTGTTATGCGAAGATGGATTTTTATATGGTTTCGATAAATGTTTCGCTAATGTATAAAATTATCGGTCTTGGCGCCGCCAATAACCACCCAGTTCATCCATACCGCCAAGTTCAAAGCCATAGTGCGAAATCGCACAATTGACCGGTTGCTGAAAAAGATGTTTATCACGGCACGATTTCAATTGGGATGGCGGGAAAGATACCCATCGAGGTACGTTGTTTCTGATTCGCAGGTTTACCGTTTTTTTGTTTGGGTGTAACTTCCCTGAATGCCTCGACAATCAAGTTGTCCGCGAAGTCGATTGGTAGTGCATCTTTGTCGGCCTTGAGCTGGAACGCCAGGCCCTCGGGCACAACTGTCACATCGTGAAGCGTCAGTCCCTTGGGCGGTTCGTTAAGCTCCAATTGCATTTCCTGAAGGGCTGGGCGTTTCGCGGTTTTGAGCCGTACCTGGGCTGTGCCGCCTGCCGGAATCCGGACGACACCACGTCCGGCCAGTTTAACAGGGGGCACGCGCCATTTGCTTTTATTGACCGCAACCAGTAGTTCCTGCGACGGTACCAGATGCCGATATAGGAATGCCTGCATCATATCTTCCGAGGGAACCGCAAGATGACTGACTATTTGTCCGCTGATTGGTGCGATGCCTTCCAGTTGCAAGGCGACCGGCTGATCGGGCGCCTCATTGGGCGCGGAGAGAGTCATGCGAACGTGATCGCGTCCGGCAGGAATCCAGCCTCCGCCAAGCTCGAAACCGGCGGGCGCATCCTTCAACACCACTTCGATGCGATCGTTGAAACCATCTTTGCGCAGCGCGTGTACGCGCAGGGCAATAGTGGTCCCGGCCTGCATACTGAGGCTGGAGGGCGCCACTCGGAGCGCGAAATCGGGTTGCGGGGCGGCTATGCGCAGGCGATAGTTATAGGCCATGCCCCCGTGGTGCTGCGAATCGGTAAGATGCACATAGTAGGTTCCATCCTTCGGCAGCCTGGCTGTCAGATATGAGTCGGCATGATGTGTCATCAATCCTATAATGTCCCTGTAAAGGTGGCTATCCTCCAGGACGTAATCGTCGTTCCATTCCAGCACATTACCTGACGCGTCGGTCAATCGCAACAATGAGTCCAGCGGGGAATTCAGCCGGCGGGCATAAACCTCGGCCACCACTACATCGTCGGTATTGCCTGTCAACTGGAAGATATCCACATCGCCTGCCTGGCCGATGCGGCCATTGATGATTTTCGGTATTTCTATTTGTTGTGCGGTTTCCAGGGTGTCGTTGGCTTCTTTTTCATTACATTCAGGCAGGGTATCTACGGCGTATGGGACGGTATTTGAAAGTCGTTTTCCTTTACGATAGGCAATCTGGCGAATGCAGTTATCGCCGGGTCGCGTATCCAAAGGTAACCTGGTTTCCCGAAGGTTCCAGCCGCTGACCAGGGCGGTGGTTTGGTCGCCTGCCTTACCTCCCAGCGGAAACATTTGAGTGATGAATGGCTGCTGTCCTACTATGATACGATAGACAAAATCCTCTCGTCCGCGATAGATGGAATCGTGGATTCCCAATTCATATTCTCCGTTTGCGGGAATCCGGTAGAAGAGGACCGGATCGGGATTGAAGCGATAATCGTCAGCAAAGGCCACTTCGTTGCCATTAGCATCGTACAGGGCCAGCGTAGCCTGGAACCAGCCAGGGACGGCATCGGCCAGATATGGGATAAGACTGCGGGCGTGGGTTTCTATCACGAGTTCTTGTCCCTGACTCGCACGGAACCGGAAACGGTCAACATCACCAGGCATGATCTGTCCGTTTAATACAACAGGTAGTTCAATTGGCTTTCCTTCGGGCAGGCTCTGAGTCCTGGGTAGTTTTGGGTAGGCCTGTTGGTCGTTCGGTTCCAGTTCACGAGTTTCAGGAAACAGCCCCACATGGAAGACCATTGGATTTGTCAGTCCTGTCCCTGTTTTGATTCTCAGTTCACGGGCGCCAGGCTGGGCATCCGGATCAATGCTGATTTGAATCAGTACTGATTCGGAAATCTGCCTGTTGATCTGTTTTTTATTCCTGGGGAAAAACAACGTGTTCGTAATATGCGCCAGCTCTCTGAGGCTTTTATTCTCCAGGTCGTACAATAACGGATGGTCCGGCAGTTTGACTTCTTCGGTGTTTACGGCGTCTTCTTTATTCGAGTTGTCTTCTTTTTTTGATGCTTTGGAGATTTGCGAGTCTTTTTCCGCGAGGTTTTCTTCTGTGGGCATCGGAGGACTACTGTCTTTCCCGGGCAATTCGGCCAGTTGTTTTTCCCGCAGTTCATTCAGTCGCTTCTGGAGGAGGTCTCGCTGTTCTTTATTTATATTTCCAGTTGGCCTTATATATTCAATGACCGAGGCATGCACGCCTTTGCCCGATACGTACACGTCGGTGGCGCCTCTGAGGAACTGACCGCCTGCCGTGATCTGAGCGACCGAACCTAGCTGACCGCCAGCGGGATAGAGATAGCCGATGTGCGGCTGTTGCTCATTCGACTGACCCCACGCAGTCGTAACGCACATGGTCAACATCACAACTATTAGTTTTTTGATAAATGGCATGGCTGGGCTTTCTGGATTTTACGTAATCTCTTTGAGACGGCCGCCGTCCGTCGTCGTCGGCATGACCTGAACTTTCAATCCCAGCGGGTTTGGCAGTGGGCCATCGGGATCGATGCCAAGCAACTCGTACATGCTGCCGATCAGGTCTTGCGGATAGACGGGGCGTTCGGCCACCTCAGTACCGTTTTCGTTCGAGGCTCCGACCACACGGCCACCCTTGAACCCTCCGCCGGCAACCACCGCACAGAAGCATTTACCGTAATGTCCCCGACCACCGTTCCATGGCGGGTCCCACTGGACTTTCGGAGTCCGCCCAAACTCGCCACTCCACCATACGATTGTACTGTCGAGCAGGGTGCGGTCGGCCAGGTCCCGCAACAGCGCAGCCATTGCCTGGTCCATCTCCGGCAGATTGCGACGCATAGTCTGGAAGTGCTGTTTGTGGGTGTCCCATCCCTTATAGTTGATGGTGATATAGGGCACGCCTTGTTCGACAAGCCGACGGGCCATCAGGCACGACTGTCCAAACGTATTGAGACCGTACTGTTGGCGGATTTCATTTTTTTCCTCTGACAGATCGAACAGTTTTCTGGCGTTGCCGAACATCATCTCGTAGGCGTTCGCCTCGCAACGGTCGAGTTGTTCGAACTGAGGGTTTTCCGGCATGGCCTTGCCAAGCGAATCGAGGGTATGGAGCAGATCTCGCCGGCTTTGCTGTCGCTCATCGGAAATGCCTTTTGCAATGATGCCTTCCACGGCAAAGGGAGTTTTGTTCGGATCGCCGCCGGTGGCGAATGGCTTGTACAGTGGCCCAAGAAAACCCGCTTCGGAGAATCGGCCTTGAGGTTGCGTCAACACAATATACGGTGGGACAAGCCCTTTATAACCCTGATCGTACCCTTTGAACCTTGACACAACGGCCCCAACACAGGGATAGAGCAATCGGCCTGGCTCATGCCCTGTCTGAACCATGTAAGATGCCGTTTCATGCGAGTTAATGCCGTGTGTCATGCTGCGTATAATGGAATACTTATCGGCCTGCTGTGCCAGCAACGGCAGCATTTCACAGATTTGGATACCGTCCACGTTGGTGGCGATTGGCTTTTTGTATGGTCCGCAATAGTCGTAGCCGGCGTTCGGCTTGGGATCGAAGGTGTCCAGATGGGATGGACCGCCCCACATCCATATCTGTATAACCGATTTGGCCCGTGGTCGCAATGATACGGGCTGGCCCCGCAGGTCGAAAGGATTAATCAGCGTCAGTCCAGCCGCCCCGAAAAGTCCCTGTTTTAACGCTTCGCGTCGAGTTATGAACTTTGTGTTTTGTTGACTGTTCATAAACGTTTCCTCACTTTTTATCGATGACCGCAGGTGCGGCATCCGACCAGTTTAATGGCGGTAGAGAAATTCCTTGGTATTAATCAATGCCCAGGCCAAGTCGTTCGTAGCTTGGGTGGCGTTTATTCCTTCGGTTTGAAAGTATGTTTTCGCGGCAGCCAGTTCCCCCCGCGTTGGAAAACGTGACAGGATGTTCAGGTAAATCATGTCTATAAGCATCTGCCGGTTATTCCTGGCGGTGCGGATTAGACCGCGCAGTCTCCAACTGCGTTCGATCTTGTCTTGAACATGGGTTGAATTCAGCAGGTGCAGCCGCTGTGCGTCAGTGGGTTGATTGTTGCGTTCGGATTCCAGGCCGGTATCGCGAGTCGGGCGGCCGAACATTTCGAGAAACTGACTGGTAATGCTGCCGTCTGCCAGATCGATGGATCGATTTTCCTCCGGAATAAAGCTAAAGGGTTCCGGAATAGCGCTCGAGTAGCTTTCCTTGGTATTGGAAATCCAACACAAGGCATCGATCAGCACTTCCGCATCCAGTTGACGTACCGGATAATACGCGAAGAGGGCCTTGGCGTCTGGATGTTCACTACGTGGAATCGAGGACTGCTGGTAGGTGTGGGAATTGAGGATCAGGCGGTAAATATGCCGCAGGTCGTAGTCGGATTTGACAAGTTCCTTTTCAAGCCAGTCAAGGACTTGGGGGTGAACGGCAGGATTGTCTGGCTTGATGTCATCCGGTTCGTGGATGAACCCGCGGCCAAACAGCCAGGCCCAGATGCGATTGACGATATTGCGAGCGAACCATGGGTTGTCTCCAGTGATCAACCAGTCGGCAAAAACCTCGCGGGGATCCTCGCCCGGTTGGATTTGCCCTGTGGTGCCATCGGGAAAGACGGCCTTGACTGGTTTGGTGGGCGTGGGATCCAGGCAAACGATTTCTTCTTTCCACTCGGCTGTTTTTTTATATGCCACCCGCGAGAAAAAGACCTCCATATCAGCCCTGCGGTTCTCCGCCCAGTTTTCCAGGCGCACGCCCATAAACGTCAGGGCCACTGCCCTGGCAATAGAAGAAGGTTCCCGGCCCTGAATCGCACGATAGAAATTAACCTGCCCCACGCGAAAATTGCTGCCACTTGATGTCAATAACTCGCGCGCAAACTGGTCGTAGGGCATATTCTGGCGTATGGCATCGTGAATCCAGCGATGGTAAGCCTGCACAGCGTTGGGCCACAAGTTAATTGGAAATTCCGCCTTGACCCGCAGCAGATCGCACCATTTCAGTGACCAATAATCGGCAAACTCATTACGTTTCAGGAGAATCTCGATGAGATCGCTACGTTTGTTGGGACGGCGGTCCTTCAGGAATTCGCGAACATCATAAGGTTCAGGCAGCGTGCCGTTCACATCCAGATACACACGCCTGATAAAGACCTCGTCCGAACACAGATTCGCCGGTTCGATACCCCCCTTGCGTAATGTTGAGGTCACCAGGATGTCGATGTTATTCGTCGCAACGTACTCGCTGTCGCTTTCAAATGGATACACAACCTGTGGCTGTGCACCCGTTTCGTTCGGGGTCGCCATAAAGACCGTAACGACAAACACGACTCTCATAACCGAACTAATCAGGAGACGTAAGTCGTGCATCATTATTCCTCTTTATGGATTCGTGTTCTCTTCCTTCTGAGTGTTTTTATACGCCCCAGTGTCAGCGCTCCTGGCGGCGGTAACTTCGGCTTCAAAAAGCAGATCATCACGGCATATATCAGCTATCACATTTATTGTCGGCCAGGGAAGATCGCTCCAGCCACTGGTGAAAAGCTTTTCAACTTCCGGGGTTTTGCAATAAGCGATTGCATGTACAACGTCATTGTCCGTGTAGTCAAGTTCTTTAAGTATGGCCTGGACATTTTTAACTGTAGTTTCAATTTGCGATTGCGCATTTCCAATATGAATGGTTTTGCCGTCAGCCGCGATTGAGGCGGTACCGGAGATGAATAAAGTGAAGCCCCCCGGCGTTCTGGTTCTCACGGCGCGCGAGAACGCTGAACCATACTTGAAAGCGGACTGTTGATTTCCACCGGCATCGAAGTATTCTATCGAGCTTTGCTTTCCTGCCGCCGCTATCAGTTCCATAACACACAAAGTGCCGTTTTTGTTTCGGAGTCCGATACCTGTGCTCGCGGGCATCTTGTTGCTTTTGTTTTCCGCGATGAGGTTGTATTTTCTGAAAAAGTCATTTCTTATCCGGTTGAAATCACCGTACCATCCGAGAATATTATCGAGCCACATCCATGTGCGAGATACATCGAACAGGTCGATTCCAGCAAGCTCCAGGATTGATTCTGCTTTTTCCAGCATTGCCTGTGCCTGGCTGTTTCTGCCGGACAATTCGGGGCGACAAATATTTGAAAGTGTAAGGTAATCCATTCCGGGCACTCTTATGATACGTCCACATGGCACATTGTCCGCTTTGAGGATTTGAGGACTGCCGCACCCTGCGAGGGCATGTATCTGTACGCCGGCGATTTTACCCTCTAATCCCTCGGAAGCAACAAGCCATGTGGGGCTTACGCCATCGTCGAGGTCACCGTAGATTCTCGCTCTACTGGAACTGATTTCTTCAAGTGCCTGGGCGGTGGTAAAAATTCTTTCTTGAAAAATCCGCGAGTTACTCGATCTTAACGTTTTGGCTATGGCGGTGAATAATTGCTCTATCTCGTTATGTCCCCGCGGCAGGGGCGTTGGCGTAGCTGTGATATAAATTTCCGCCGCGTAGCCTGCTTTAATTGTACGAATATCTATTTTCATAACTGGTGACCTTATCATAATTTGTTTGCAGAGATATTTCCACTCAATTCGCAATAGTAATATAAACGGACATATAATATCGCGACATTAGCGTAATATTCCGCATATTAGGACAAACGGACATTTTCGCATAACATTGCAACATTAATGCAATATGCTGCAATTTGATATATAGGGCGAAGGAGGCATATAGGACGGCGGAAGCATGGTTCCGGGCTTTTTGGGTTGATAAGTCAATATGATATATGGACTTATGTCGTAGCAGGCAGGGTGAGAATACTACAGCGGGCGAAGCAAATTTATGGTATCCCCAGCATGAACTTTGCAAAAAAACCAAAATGACAGTTGGATAGCGGCGTCTCGCCGGCAATATGCCGTGCAAACGTTCGTTCCATCGCTGTTTGGTCGTACCGAATCTGTAAAAACCGTCTTCCACAACAGATACGAACTATGACTCCATTCAAGGCACACAGTCCCGCAATTGGTCTTACCATTCCGCCAGATACAGACACTCAAAACGCCGTTCAGATAACAGAATCAAGGCATCAAAATACTTTTAACCCAAGTTCCACAGTAGGTGAGAATTATCGCTGGCGTCAAGATTTCTGACAAAATGTCAATATCAAAGAAAAAGGGCTGCGGGCAAAGACTCACAACCCTTTAACTGATAAAGTATTATAAGGGTAATTATCCCTTACGTCTCCTCAGCAGGGCCAAGCCGCCCAGCCCCAGCAAACATATAGTCGTCGGCTCAGGAATATTCACATACGCTTCGCTGCCATTACCGCTACCTATTGACTGAAGATGTATGCCGATTCTCAGGGTGCCGTCATTCAGTTCATCAATTACATCATGAACGGTACCATACACAGGCGGATCGTCCGAGATTTGCCTGAGCGAGAAAACCACTCCCAACTGCTCCCCCGGACTGACAGCCCAAAATGTCGGCTGAGGCGTATCGGCATCCGCGGAAAAGCCTACCGTCGTCTCGAATTGCGGGAATATGCTGTCACCTCCGGGAAGATCGGGAGGGCTGGCGTATTGGCTGAAATCCACACCCGGATCGCCCCCTACACCATCGTCGTTATCAATAAGGCCGATCATATCCAAAAGTGTACCGTCGTCAAAATACACATCCATAACGGCGCAATCCGTTGGGCCAACATTATTGAATATGAAAGTTACTTCATTTCCCCCGTTGGCAACATCGACAGACAACTGCTCTTCGCCGACAATGGCATTGAGGGGATCGTTATTGGTAATACAATAAAAATCGTACGTGCCGTACACCGTCAGGTCAGACAAGTCTCCCTGCGACGACCCGCCCTGCAGACCAACAAAAACGACCAGCAAAACAACTGCCCTCAAACACAACTTATTCATTTCCTTCCTCCTGAGAAGAAAAATTCCCACATCTGCCCTGCGCCAGGATTTGAAACTAACCTGTGTTTCACATATCCCGCGCGCAACTCGCTAAAATAACCACAGTTATCTACATAATCGGCTTGGGTTAGACAAAGTGAAATGAGGTGTACATTTTCGCTCCTCACTTTGGCACAACCTTATCTGCCTGCTTTCCATAGTAAGGTTAACACATCCGGTCGTACAATGCAAGGTTTTTTTATCTTTTTACGTTTTTTTTTTTTAGTTTTGATGTGCACAACCGAACATATTGCTAACTTTACACCACCCCTGGGATTGGTTGTTAACCGGAAGTTTGAAAAATATTCAGCCGACGCCCGACTGCCAATAAAGGTTTTGTTTGCGTACTTACAACTTGTTCTATTGCAAGGGATTACAAAAATTTGAGTGGGGAAAATACAACTGGAATTGGTATTATTTGTTGGAGGAGTGCAATTTTGCCGGCTTTTCCCGTAATCCCATTTTACGGCGAAGTTGGTTGTCCTGATCGATAGTCTTTTGAAATTCTTCTTCTGATACTATTTCCACGCGTCCATCTGCAAAGGCTAAAGTGCGACGGCCCTCCTCATGATAGTATTTGCAGTAAGCGAGGATTATATCGTTAGATGATGGTAGTGAGTCAAGACAGCAATCTTCAGGCAGATCAGAACCACGATAAACGTAGGAACATTCCTCAGGTCTGTTGCTACGTACCGCAGGACAAACTAAATAGGAAGATTCACGTAAGATTTCTTCTTCCAACAATATCTGCAATGAAGGGGGATTTTTCTCATCATCACAACGGTACATCAAGACACCCAAAGCTATCGTCTTCAAATTACTGTAGCATATCATATAGAGTGGGGTTACGCGGCGGTGTGAACGTAATAATGGTGGTATGTTGATCGCTAATAACGTCAAGAATATAACTATTGCGATAATTAATGGCAGGCGAACAAGCCACTTAGTTGGTTTCTTTTCGGTAGTATTGTCTTGATTTTGGGTCATTTTGAAGTGGAGGAGTTTATTTTTTCCGTTTTTTTCGGCGTGCAGCACAAAAAGCGATGATAGCGGCGATAAGCACTATTACTAATACTTCCTGCATTGACACCATTATAAAGGACAACATAAAAATTACCTCTGTTCGTGTAACAGTCATTTTGCGACATATTGTAACCTCTTTGATTTAAGATGTATAGCATTTTTGTTAAGGAGCACGCGATTAGGGTGCGATTTGCCGTGTTTTGGGTATTTTTTTGGTGGGGTGGAAGGTCTTGCGCAGCAAGTGTTTGACTATCAAAAGTCAAGTTGCTAGAATGCTGACTCTTCGCGGCAGACGCAGTTGAGATAGCGATTGACAACCAGAAGACAGGAAGGAAGTAGAATGGACATAACTGCTTTTAAGGGCTATCGTTATGAATCATCGGTAGTGGGTGACCCTGGCCGGTGTATCGCGCCGCCCTACGATGTGATCGACGCAGATCAGCAGGAAAGACTGTATCAGCAGAGCGAATATAATATTGTCCGCGTGATCAAGGGAAAAACCGAGCCGACAGATAACGAGACCCAAAACGTATATACCCGTGCGGCTGAGGCGTTGCGTGGTTTTATCAGTTCCGCCGCACTGAAGCAGGATGATAAGGAGAGCATATACGTCTATGTTCAGGATTTTACCGTGGCGGAAAGGACGTATCGGCGGACTGGTTTTATCGCGCTGGGCAAACTTCAGGACTATGGCCAGGGGGTAAGGGCACACGAGCAGACGCTGGCCGGCCCCAAGGCGGACCGATTGAACCTGATGCGGGCGACAAACAGCCAAACCGGTCAGATATTTATGCTCTACAGCGACCCGAACAAGACGATTGACGCGATCATGGAAAAGGCGTCTCAGGGGCCGGAACTGCTTAGCTGGACCGATGACCAGGCGGTGGTGCATCGCCTCTATGCGGTGATCGACCCGAAGCAGATCGGAACTATCGTAAAAGTGATGAACGACAAAAACATATTTATTGCCGACGGGCATCATCGTTACGAAACAGCCCTGAATTATTACCGCCAAACCGGTAATCCCGCCGCGGCCTTTCAGATGATGACCTTCGTTAACACCCACAACGAAGGGTTGATCGTACTGCCGACGCATCGGTTGATCAAGAACATAGCCCAGTTTGATCCCAATAGACTGCTGGGCCAATTGAATGAGCATTTCGACGTGGCGCGGATGGCCTTCAATAACGTAGTGGAAAAGAAGGCCAAACGGGAGATGATGTTTGAGGCCCTGAAGCTGGAGTTTGAGAGCAGCGCGCATGCCTTTGGAATGTACTTCAATGAAGGAGCGTTTTACGTTGCGACGCTACGTGACGAAAGCGTGATGGATGGGCTGGCCGCCGATAAGTCCCAGGCGTGGCGGCGACTGGACGTAGCGATTCTACACAAGCTGATACTGGAAAAATATCTGGGTATCGACGAGGCGGCTCTGACGGCACAGACCAACGTCGAATATATCAAGGATTTTGGCCCGGCTACGCTGTGTGCTATCGATAAAGTGGATAGCGGTCATGGGCAGGGTTTGTTCTTTATGAATACCACCAGGCCGTCGGAGGTGGAGGCGGTAGCCGGAGCAGGCGAAAAAATGCCGCAAAAATCGACGTTCTTTTATCCTAAGATATTCTCCGGATTGGTGATAAATGTATTGAAATGACAGACTGCGCGAGGGCTAAAACCCGTTTTTGTTTTATGGATATGATAAAGTCAGGAAATTAAAAAAGTTTTAACACAGGAGAAGCAATTATGGCAAGAGTTCATAATTATTATGCCGGACCGGCGGCACTGCCTTTGGAAACACTGGAAGCTGCACGTGATGAGCTGCTCGATTTTCAGGGAAGCGGAGTGAGCGTTATGGAGACCTCGCACCGCTCGAAAGAATACGATCAGGTGCACAACGAGACCATCGAGTTGATCAAGGAACTTATGGGCCTTGGCGATAATTTCAAGGTGTTGCTGTTGCAGGGCGGAGCAAGTCTGCAATTTGCCATGGTGCCTATGAACCTGATCGGCCCGGGGCAGAGCGCTGATTATATCCTGACCGGCGCATGGAGCCAAAGTGCGATCAAGGAGGCGAAGATCATCGCCAACGCGCGTGTAGCGGCCACCACCGAAAAGGACGGCGTGTTCCGCTCTATTCCGAAGCAGAGAGATCTGGAACTCGACCCCAAAGCCGCCTACTGCCACCTCACCTCGAACAATACCATATTCGGTACGCAGTATCGGCAGTTTCCGGATACGAACGGCGTACCGCTGGTAGCGGATATGAGCAGCGATATTCTGTCGCGAGAGTTTGACCCGACGCCGTTTGGCCTGATTTATGCCGGCGCTCAGAAGAACCTGGGACCGGCGGGTTTGGCTATAGTGGTGATTCGCAACGATATGCTGGAAAAAGTCAACAAAGGCCTGCCGACGCTTCTTTCATACACGACGCATGCGGATAAAAACTCATTGTTTAATACGCCCCCATGCTTTACTATCTACATGACGAACAAGGTGCTCAACTGGATTAAGAAACGGGGCGGCGTGGAAGCGATAGAAGCTGAAAACATCGCAAAGGGAAAACTCATCTACGGCGCAATTGATGGGTCGAACGGCTTCTATCGGAACAACATCCCGCACGAAGACCGTTCGCTGATGAATGTAGTATTTCGGCTGACCAGTGAGCAGTTGGAGAAAAAATTTGTAGCCGAAGCATTGGAAGCGAGCTTCGTGGGGATTAAGGGACATCGCAGCGTCGGTGGGATACGAGTGTCGATGTATAACGCCAACGGACTCGATTCGATTAAAGATGTAGTCGATTTTATGAACGATTTCGCGGCAAAAAACGGGTAAAGTATCCGCAGACAACCCATTGTTCGAAGGCGCCGCCATAAGGTAAGACTATGAAAAACAAAGGGCGATACGGCCAGTTTGGCGGCTATTATATTCCAGAAGTGCTCATGCCGGCACTGGAAGAGATGGAAGAAGCGTTTGAGCGGTACCACCGGGACGAAAAGTTTTGCGCCGAACTGCACCAACTGCTGCGTGATTACGCCGGTCGGCCTACGCCGCTTTATCATAGTCAGTCGCTAAGTGATCGGGCAGGCGCCCAGGTTTATCTCAAGCGAGAAGACCTGATGCATGGCGGCGCCCATAAGCTGAACAATACGCTCGGGCAGGGACTGCTTGCCAGGTATATGGGCAAAAAAAAGCTCATCGCCGAGACAGGAGCCGGTCAGCACGGGCTGGCGACAGCGACTGTCGGCGCCATGATGGGGATGGAGACGAAGGTTTTCATGGGCGTTACCGATATCGAACGACAAATGCCCAACGTACAGAAAATGAAACTGATGGGAGCGGAAGTGATCCCGGTTACCGGTGCAAGCGGAACGCTCAAAGACGCAATCAATGATGCGTTGCGATACTGGACGGCGCATGTGGACGATACTTTTTATCTATTCGGCACAGCAGCCGGACCACATCCGTATCCGACGGTAGTAAGGTTTTTCCAACGGGTGATCGGAGACGAAGCACGCCGGCAGTGTCTGGAAAAACTGGGGCGATTGCCGACGGTCGTGACCGCCTGTGTGGGCGGCGGCAGTAACGCCATCGGGATATTCGCGGCGTTTATAGACGATAAAGACGTACAACTGGTGGGGGTGGAGGCGGCCGGTTACGGGCTTGATACCGGCAAGCACGCCGCGACGCTGCAAAAAGGTTCCGTCGGAGTACTGCACGGAGCACGTTCGTATGTGCTGCAGGATGAGCACGGACAGGTCATCGAATCACATTCGGTAAGTGCCGGCCTGGATTATCCCGGGGTTGGACCGGAGCACAGTATGCTCCGTGACACTGGCAGAGCCAGATACGTCGGAGCTACCGACGAGGAGGTGCTGGATACGTTTTTGTTTATGGCTCGCAGCGAAGGGATTTTCCCGGCGTTCGAGAGCGCACATGCCGTCGCCTGGGTGGTCAGTCAGGCGGGAAAGTTCAAAGCGGACGATATCATCGTAATCAACCTGAGCGGCCGCGGCGATAAGGACGTGGACGCCTTTATCAAATACCGACCGGAAACAGCACAATAAAAGAAAACCCATGCGAACAAGTGGTTGGCAGGCTTCATGCTTAGGATACGCATAAGCACGCCATATTTTTTTATCGCAGGCAGAGAAATAATTACAGTTTGGATTGTACCTATGCAAAGCTATCAGGACGTATTTAGTTCGGTGGATCGGGCGGTATTGATTCCGTTTTTTGTTTTGGGTGATCCTGATCCGCAGACGTCACTGGAACTGATCAAAACGGCGATCGACGCGGGAGCGGATATCCTGGAGTTGGGGATACCATTTAGCGACCCGATAGCCGATGGCCCGACGATCCAAAAGGCTGATATACGCGCTCTCGAACAAAATATAGACTGTCAGCAGGCGTTCGAGCTGATTCGCCAAATCAAAACCTATCATGATATCCCGATCGGATTGCTGATGTACTATAATTTGATCTGTCACTATGGACCTGAAAAGTTCTATCGCGACGCGGCGGCGGCGGGGGTCAACAGTGTACTGGTAGCGGATCTGTGTGTGGACGATGCCCGGGAGGTGGCCGGGTTTCTGGAAGATAACGGGCTGGACTCGGTATATATGGTGACGCCCAACACCAGCCGGCAGCGTCGCGAAGAAATCACCCGGTTATGCACTGGTTTTATCTATACGGTTTCGCTGCTGGGGGTGACCGGCGTACGCAGCGAACTGAGTACGCAGGTCGTTCCGCTGATCAAATCACTCAAACAACAGACGGACGTGCCGATATGCGTAGGTTTCGGGGTCAGCACACCCCAACACGCCCGAGACCTGGCCGATGCCGGAGCCGACGGGGTCATCGTCGGCTCAGCGGTGGTCAGTATCATCGAAAAGAACCTGACCCAGACCGATCACGGCAAGGGCGAACTAGCTGATTTTATCCGTAGTATGCGATCTGCATTATAACCCATTGATTATCAAGAAGTTATGGTCAAATGCACCGTTGCCGTTAGCTATCAACAGCCTGTCAATGACAACATAAAAACAATAGCAGAAAAATTTTAAGTAAAAACTCTTGCCAAGCGGCGAAAAAACAACATAATAGGGCGTTTACTATACTTTGCTCAGAACAGGAGTAGAATAAGGTGTATGCAATAATAGATGATGGCGGTAAGCAGTATAAGGTTCAGCCCGGTGACGTGGTTTGCGTGGAGTTGCGGGATATGGAAGAGGACCAGACTGCCATAGAGTTCGGTCAGGTGCTGTTCTATCGTGACGATGAGACGGTGCTGGTCGGTCAGCCACTGGTGGAAGGGGTGAAGGTGGTCGGCAAAATCAATGGTCAGGCACAGGGGCCTAAGCTTTATCCGATGCAGTTTCGCCGAAGGAAAAATTCACAGCGCCGGATCGGGCATCGACAAAAATATCTGGAGGTGGAGATTACCGAAATTGCACGAGCCTGATTTGAGCCCGGTGGCATTGATAATAAAGCAAAGCCCGATTTGCCGCTTCAGGTAAATGGGGCTTTTTTTGTTCTGACAAAAATATACCAATTGGGTATAAAACAGTGCGGTGGTCCTGGAGTGTGTCTCAATGGAAATGGTATTATTGGAAACACAGGGCCTGAAAAAAAAGTATTCAGGGCGCACGGTGGTAGATGGGGTTTCCATTGTAGTACATGATCGGGAAATTGTAGGACTGCTGGGGCGTAACGGAGCCGGTAAAACGACCTCTTTTAGAATGGTCATCGGCATGGTCAGCCCGGACGGCGGTAAAGTAATCTTTGAAGGACGTGATATATCCGGGATGCCGATGTTTCGACGTGCTCGCCTTGGGATGGGATATCTTTCGCAGGAGCCCAGTGTTTTTCAGCGGTTGAGTGTAGAACAGAATCTGCTGGCGATACTGGAGACGATGAGCCTGACACGACGAGATCGCCACCGACGGGCCGATGAGCTTGTAGATCAATTCGGCCTGAGCAAAGTACGACGTCAGCAGGCCAGGCTGCTCAGCGGCGGCGAAAGACGAAAACTGGAGATCGCAAGGGCATTGGTGACGAACCCATCGCTGATCCTGCTGGACGAGCCGTTCAGCGGAGTTGACCCAATCGCCGTGGAGGACCTGCAAAAAGAAATCTATCGCCTGCAGGAAAACGGGCTCAGTATTTTGATCACCGATCACAATGTGGAACGAACACTGGAAGTCGCCAATCACGCGTATATAATAAATGAGGGGAAAGTCCTGGCGTACGGCCAGCCGAAAGAGCTGATAAAAAATCCGCTCGTACAAAAAACGTATCTGGGCCATACGTTTCGGGGCGATGAGTTCGACGGTAACTGAACGGGTCAGGCAAAAGCTGGTGACCAGAACGGATACGGACAAATGATTTTCATCAGATATCTGCAATATGTATGGAACTCGTACGACGTTATTCCAGTGCTGATTGAGCTGTTGTTGATCGGCTTTGTGGTTTGGTCTGTGATGAGCTTTTTGCGAGGAACCGGCGGAGAAAAGCTGTTCAAGGGAATAGTATTTCTACTTTTGGGATTCTGGGCCATCAGTCTGCTGACCAGCAGCCTGGAGCTGGAACGAATCGATCCTTTATTCAAATCTTTCCTGGTCTCGGTGCTGGTGGTAGCGGCGATAGCGTTTCAGCCGGAACTGCGCAGGGGTCTGATGCAATTGGGAGGAACGCGCTTTGGCCGAACCGCTGCTCCGGAGATGCTCAATGTGATAGAACAGATTGTCGATGCGGTGGCGACGCTGAGCCGATCGAAAATAGGGGCACTGATAGTATTGGAACGTGAGGTGGGACTGGGCGATCTGATAGCCGGCGGTACACGCCTGGAAGCTCAGGTTACCGCCGAACTGATAAATACGATCTTTTGGCCTGGATCACCACTGCACGACATGGCCGTGGTCATTCGGGGAGGACAAATAGCGGCGGCGGGGGTACAACTGCCGCTGGCAGAGCACGGGGAATATGATCGCCTGTTGGGTTCCAGACATCGGGCGGCAATCGGTATGAGCAAGGAGACCGATGCGGCCGTGGTGCTGGTCAGCGAAGAAACAGGTCAGATCGCTCTGGCGGTGGACAGCAAACTGGCCCGACTGTTGACCCTGGAGCAACTACGTCAGCGGCTTTTTGACCTGATGGTGTCTGTCCCAACAAAAAATTCCAAACAACCGCCACCGCCGCCAAAAACCGATTCGACCGACCGGGAAATAGAATCCGACTGTGCTTTGCCAAAGGATAAATCGAAGCAAAACCTCAAAAAAAGCTCCATGGAGAAACCATAGCTATGTGGCCAAAGCTCAAAACACTGTTGTTAGTGGTGGTGTTAAGCTGCCTGATTTGGGTGTTCGCCGAGCGGGAAGTGACAAAGGAAATACCCGTATCGGTAACGATCGACCTGGTCAGTCATACCAATGATCTGCTGGTACAATATCTCGACGAGAATAATATTCCTCAGGCTGAATCTTATCGAAAAGTTACGTTGATAGTAAAAGGCCCGACCGGAAAGATTCAGGCGATAAACAAGGATTATCCCACCAACATAACGCTGGATGTGCAAAAGTTAGGTTACATTCCCCAGGACCAATCCAAGGATTACCGAAGCCCCGTAATAGCGCTCGTAGATAGGTTATACTCCAGGAACAGAGAAAGCTTCCTGCAGGTTATCGATACGGAACCAAAGGACCTGGACCTGCATTTTCGGGTAACCAAATTGGTGCTAAAGCCCTTTCCCGTAAACGTTTACGGACCAAACAAAGATAAGCTGAACCCGGAAACCATCAGCCCTGCAGAAGTGGAAGCTTATGTGCCCGCCGGCGTCTTGGGAGAGGCAAAGATAGTCTTCAACGAACAGCAGATCAGCACAGCCATACAAACAAAGACGGAATTTACGGTTGAGGTAACGCCTTTGAACCGGGTAAAGAATAATAAGGTAATTGTCAAACTATCTGAAGGTGGTAATCTTAAGCTGGATAAGATAAGAAACCCCAGATTGGGAATTATCAAACCTTACGCCTTGGAAGGAAAATACAAGGTAGTCATCGACGGCAGCACACGACTCGACGAATACTCGCCCATTGAGTGCCGTGGAACATCTCAGGCACTGGAAGAATACAACAAAAGATACCACCTGATACTGGAAATTAGCGAAGAAGACGAGCAGAAACCATCGTTACAATTCGACCGTCTGCCGATTTACAATTTGCCTGAAGGTTACGGCCAGATAGAGATACTAAACAAAAAACAAGTGACGATAGGCTTTCATTTGGAGAAAATAGCCGACAAATAGCAGCACAAAACCGCCAAGGTCAAAGGTTCTCTAAAGTCTGTCCGTGAAATGTCCGATAATATCCTTGTGCGGACCAGTGAGTGACGGAGATATATTCGATGGCCGACGTTCTCGATCAAGATGAGGTAGATGCTTTATTAAGCGCCGTAGCCGGGGGTGAAATTAAAGCGATGGCGTATGGGGATCGAGGTTCGGGGCCGGCCGACCTGAACGAGGCCGGCAAGCAAGCTGATGTTCACACATACGATTTCAAACGACCGGAACGAGTCAGTAAAGATCAGATGCTGGCTTTTGAGGGGCTGCACGAGCGATTCGCACGGAATTTTGGGGCGGCCCTGAGCGGTTATTTGAGAACCATTATCGAAGTTAGGGTACGCAGTACTGAGCAGTTGACCTATGCGGAATTCACTTATTCGCTGCCGACCCCCACCTCATTTTCACTGCTAAGCGCTTTACCACTGGAAGGCCAGATATGTCTGGAGATCAGTCCGCTGATAATCTATCCCATTATCGACCGGATGCTGGGAGGAAGTAGCGCAGAGCTTTACATACCGCAGCGTCCGCTGACGCAAATTGAACAACGGTTGGCGAACCGTATCATCGAACGTGCTTTGGAGACTTTGGCCGAGGCATGGAACAATATCGTCGATGTGAAATTCAAAGTCGTCCAAAGCGAATCAAACCCGCAACTGGTGCAGATCGTCGCGCCGAACGAAGTGGTCGTCGTAATCGGACTTGAAATCAAAATGGGTAACCGCTCCGGGTCTATGAGCCTGTGCATACCATTCAATGTCATCGAGCCGTTGGTAGGACGACTGGCAAGTCAGGATTGGTTCAGCTACAGCAAAAAACGCGATCAGGAAGAGCATTACGGTTCATTAAAGGAGAATGTCAACTACGCCAAACTGAAAACCAGAGCTTATCTGGGGCAAACAACCATCAAAGTAAGAGAGCTTTTGGCAATGGATCAAAACGATGTTTTAAAAATAGACAAGGAAGTCTCCCACGACCTGATCCTACAGGTGGAAGGCAAAAGCAAATTTGCCGGCAAAATAGGACAATTTCGCGGTAACCGAGCGTTCAAAATTACCAGACACGCCGAACCCGGAGAAAAAATATAAAGCCTGTTGGCTTCAAATCTATACCGAATCGGCGATGATCTCCAGTTCTCGATTCCGCATCAGTTCGATAATCTCCTCGGTGGTGCCGGCCTGCCGCAAATGATTAGGAAGGTTTTCGTCGTACAGCATTCGGCAAAGACGGGCCAGGATGTGAAGATGGTGACGATCATCCTGGGAACAGGTCATAAAAAACAAATCCGTCAATCTTCCATCCGGAGCACCGAAACCGATTCCACGAGTGACAGCGATAACAAGTATCGGCTCGGCCACGGCGTATGGCAGCGGACGGCGTGGATGCGGAAAGGCGATACCGCCTTCCATTGCCGTACTGCACAATTCCTCGCGTCTGATCAGAGCCTCCAACAGCGATTCGGGGTCGTAAAGTAATTCCGTTTTCTGCGCAATTGCCACCAACTCTCTCAGAACGCTGTTTTTGGTTTGAGCGCCTAAAGACGGTTCAATGGCTTCCGGATGCAGCAAGGGGGCAATGATAGCATCTTCCGGATCGAGTTGGCGGTTCGAGGCAATGCCAGCGTCCATATTGGCCAATTTCTCACGATTCAGCACCGGCATCTGCCGCTGGAGCCATTCGGCAACCTCCACACGGTTGAAACGCAGTTGTCCGGCAACCTTCTGACAGGGGATCTCACCACGCTGCGCCATGCGATCTACACGACGCAAATCTACTCCCAGAAATCGGGACAACTCCAATAGATCCATATAGCCGTGAGGCATCTCAACACTCCAAAGACCCTATCCGCCGATAGTATCCCACACTTGCAGGCAAATAGCCAGTATTTTTCACTAATACATCGGTCAGATTAGAAAAGAAGTGAAGGTGTTTTTTGCTGGTTCATGGTGAGCTTTGTTTACCGGCAACAGGCATATATTTCCCGGCAACAGCTAAGCAGTCCTTCGAGCTGATCCAGCGGCACCATACAGGCGCCGTCGCTAAGGGCCTTTTTCGGATCGGGATGCGTCTCGATAAACATCCCGTCGGCGCCCGCCGCCACCGCAGAGCGGGCCAGGATATGGGCTAACTGCCCAGAGCCGCCCGAAGATGCGCCCAATCCGCCGGGCTGCTGCGTGGAGTGGGTAGCGTCAATAATAACTGGATAGCCCAATTGCTGCATCTGCGTAATGCCACACATATCACAGACCAGCCGATTATAGCCGAAGGAACTGCCACGCTCGACCAGTATAATCTGCTGATTACCCTGGTCGGTGATCTTGGAAATAACATTTTTCATGTCCCAGGGAGCCATGAACTGGGCCTTTTTTACCTGAACGCATTTTTGACATCGCGCCGCCGCCTCAACCAAATCGGTCTGACGGCACAAAAAAGCCGGGATCTGCAACATATCGAGCACCTCGGCGCAGATACTTGCCTGTTCGGGAAGATGAATATCCGAGACCACCGGAACAGCGAATTCCCTGCGGACCTGATCGAGGATTCTCAGGCCCTCCTGAATACCGGGTCCACGAAAACTCTCACCACTGGTACGATTGGCCTTATCGAAGCTGGCCTTGAAAACAAAACCTATCTTCAATTTACCGGTAAGCTCTTTAAGATGCTCAGCAACCGTAAAGCACAGGTCTTTGCTCTCAATCACACAGGGACCGGCAACCAGAAACAGCCCCTTCCCCGGGCCGACCACAACTTTGTCAACCTCTGATGTGCCAATCGTTATCGTTTTAGTCATTCCAAAAAAACCTGCCAAAAATGAAATAAACGAGCCTGTTAGGCTATATTACAGATATTTGGAAACTATCGCAACAGCCAACGCCGCAAGTGGTAGAAACGTACTGGCGGATGATACTGATTATGGCCGGGCGGCGGTGGTGTGAGAACCTTAACTGCAGTGGGGATAACCTCGATATCTAAAGGCAAAGACGGACCGGGATCACCGTCAAGCTGCACCCGGGCGCCGGGTTCGGGGCTGCTGATCGAGATATTCTTACATTTCCTGCGGATCACCATTTTGCTCTTGTCCGACGTACCCCAAGCCGTCTGCGCCGCGTGGGAAATAAGCCGTAAATGACTGTTACATTTATAGATACACAAATCCAGCATCCCATCGCCAAAATCCGCAGCGCGTGAAATCCCCAGCCCGATAGCGTAACGGGAGATGTTGCTGACAAAGACCATCGCAGGCTCGTCACACAGTAGTTGGCCGTCAGCTTCGACGCGAAGATGAGGAAATCGATGCTCCCAGAAAGTCCGGCAAATCGGCCAAATATAGCCGGCCGGCGTAATATGGCCGGACCTTTGACTGTGAACCCGTCTGACCACTTCAGCATCGAACCCGACCCCCAAAATAGCCATAAAGTGCTTACCATCTGCCTGTCCGAGATCGAGATTTCTCAGCAAACCGTGTTCAAGGGTATGGATGGTCGTTTTCAGCAGGCCGTCCAGTCCGAGTTCACACGCCAGAAGATTCTCCGTACCGCAGGGAATAATAAGTATCGGCAAATCCGAGCCGACCATGGCATCGACAACGGTACGGACGGTTCCGTCACCGCCGGCGACCACAACCACCTCCACCTCGGCCGCCATGGCCTGATGGGCCAGTTCGCCGGCATGTTCCAGCGAGCGGGTCAACTCAAGATGTACTTTACAGTCGCCACTGCGAAGGTAGTCGCGCAGGTCTCGAACGCCGGCGATATTGGCACTTGAGCCTGATTTAGGATTGACAATAAAATAATACGACAAGGCCATATTGTGCCCGATTACCTTATAAGTTCTGACTATTGGGTTATTACTCAATATCACATTATTTCCAGATCGAGTTGAGTTCGTAGATTTCCAGCAGAGCGACCTTTACTTCGGTGGTTTTGCTGAACAGCTCGATCTTCTTGTTGTCTTCGGGCAGGACTCCGCCCATGGGCATATACACACGCCCGCTGTTGGCAAAGATCTCGATGGAATTGCGGTCAACGAGTATCTCCAGGGCAATCATGCCGTTTTTAGGTTCGAGTTTGGCCGATTTGTCGTTGCATGAAATCTGCTTTTTATCAGCGTCATAGAGAACCTCGGTTCCACGGATATTAAAGCCCATCTGGGCTGTGGAGCCTACATCGAAGAAGCCGCGAATGTGAAAGAGTTCACCGGACAGACCGGAGAGAAAATTTTGGCCGGGTTTTAGGATTTCACTTGTCCATATATGTTTTTTGCCGTGTATATTTTTGATCTCATCGATAGGTTCGGCGAACATGCGGACGCCATCGTCGGTGGTTCGCAGCGTCAACTCGACCGGAAAGAGCATGCACTGATTAAACGGCATATACGGTGTGTAGATTCGGCCCCAGGCGATCTGGATGCGCCGCCCGTCGGATTCGGGCATATTGGTAAAGGTTTGGGACGCGTAGAAGCAGTTGCCGTCGTGAAAGTTAATGCTTTCGGTTTCCCGCTTGAATTCCTTGCCGTCAAAGTCCCCGATGAGATAATGGCCGCTGCCGCCGTAGAGAATCCACTTGGTTTTGGACTTGTCGCCATCGACAGGCAGTTGGAAAAGTTCGGGACATTCGTGGAAGCATTTCTGCTCGCTGTGTTTGGTCCAGTTCTTCAGGTCGGGAGAACTTAAAAAAGCCATTTTGCTTTCATCGAGATACAAAACCATAACCCAGCATTTGGTCGGCTCATGCCAAATCACCTTGGGATCCCGATTGTCACCGCTAATGTGCTTGACAACGGGATTGCCTTCATATACTTTCCATGTTCTGCCCCGGTCGTTGCTGTATGCGATCGACTGCGTAAATGGTTGGTCTTTGGAAAGAAGGCTTGTACCGCCGGCGGAGGTGTAGATGCAGACGAGAACCTCTTCGTCGCCGCTCTGAAAGCCGGCCGTATTGCCGTGATCTACGACCGCGGAACCGGAAAAAATCGTACCCAGCTTATCGGGGTGAATTGCATCGCCGAGTTCGGTCCAGTGAACAGAATCGGTGCTGACGGCATGGCCCCATGTCATATTGCCCCAGTTCCAGCCATAAGGATTGTGCTGGTAGAACAGATGGTATTCCCCTTTGTAATAGACCATGCCGTTGGAGTCGTTATTCCAGCCGCGTCTGGAAGAAAAATGGAACTGCTGGCGATTCTTTTCCTTATAGAAGCTATCGGCCTCTTTGATTTTGTCATCCTGATAGACCGCCGCCAGTACTTTGGACTTATCCACCAAAGGGCAGTAAATCTTCAATGTAGCCTTTTTGCCGCGAAACTCCGCGAGATCAAGCCACACCCAGTAGTCCGGCTTCTCGTCGGACAGTTCTATTGCGAATTCGCGTACTTTTTCACCATCGATAATAACGCTCATGAGCCACTTGGCCTCGCCATGCCTTACAGGCATATTCAGATAGCGTTTGTCGAAGGTCATTTCACGGGTATCCTCCATTGCAAACCCGGAATTGACGAGTAGAGTGAAACCCAAAACAACAAAAAGTGTACAACACTTCATCACGATATCCTCCGAACTGTAAATTGAATTCCTCAATGACTAGCCAACGCAACCAGCCGAAAAATAACAATTCCCGCCCATTATACCCGTTCTCATACTGTTGTCAAGGATGTTCTTGGAGCCACGGCCATGCCCACCATTGTGACCTGCCTGCACCGGTATATTTATACCAACGTCAGGTTGTGGCTGGCTTTTGTGATCACCATAACGATTTGTTTGCGGCCAGCGGCAAGATTGGCCCGTGTGACCGCACACACCGGCCACTACTTACTTTGTTGCCAACCATGTTGTCGGATATTCGTGGCCCTCCGTTTTAAAAACCCTTGACAGCGGTGCGAGAATTGGTTATACTAATTCCAGGTTGTTGTTTTATGGCTGGTGTATATTTACCAGCCGAACTGGAAAATCAGGCCCCAAGGGCCTAAACGGTTACAGTTTTTTAGGCTACCGCATAGATGTGTGGATTTCTTGGTTTACTACTGCATAATTCAGACGCAATACCGGATTGGCAGCGTCTGGAAGCATCCGCCCGGTCAATTCAACATCGAGGGCCTGACCACCAGGGTATATTTGCGGACAAAGGGATCGGACTGGTTCATACTCGGCTCTCGCTTCTTGACCTTAATCCTCGAAGCAATCAACCTTTTTGGGACCGGAACCAGCGGTACTGTCTCGTTTATAATGGCGAGATTTACAACTATCGAGAGTTGCGATCTGAACTGGAAAAGCAAGGAGTCGAGTTCAGAACTACCAGCGATACCGAAGTCCTGCTTGAATGTATAATCCATTATGGAATAGAGACCACACTACCTAAGCTCGAAGGAATGTTTGCCTTCGCTCTATATGACAAACGCGAACAACTGCTGGTTCTGGCCCGAGATAGATTTGGCATCAAGCCACTTTATATATACGATCAGGATGACATCTTTCTTTTTGCGTCTGAAATTCGGGCTATGCGCCCATGGGTCACTTTTGAACCTGATGTAGCCTCTATCTTCTCTTACCTTTTTGGGTTTGGCGGCTCTACGAAGGGGCACTCTTTTTACACAAATATAAAGATTGTTCCTCCAGGCACTTTTATTACCGTTCGACAGGGTGATCGCCCGAAGCACAGTTCCTTCTTTTCGATAGCCGATTTTTGGGATGAAGGGCAGGTCGAACAGTTAAGGCGATTGAAATCCAGGCAAATTGTCGATATGGCCGACGAACTACTACTCAAAAGTGTAAAGATGCAGCTTGCCGCCGATGTGCCGGTAGGAACTCTTTGCAGTGGCGGTGTCGATTCATCGCTCTTGACAGCTATGGCTTGTAAGTTCCACAACAATTTGGCGATTTTTCATGCCAACATGGTTGGGCCTCTCAGTGAATACCAAGCCGCTATGGCACTCGCCAATCACCTAAAACTTGATATTAAAGTCGTCGATGTTGTCGATCAGGATTTCATCGATAAAATACCCGAAGTTATTACACATTACGGTTATCCATTTGTTTACCACCCCAACTCAGTTCCATTCCTGATGGTCTCAAAGCTTATACACCACAACAAATTTAAAGCAATCCTTTCTGGAGAAGGGGCTGACGAATGCTATCTCGGATACCCTCAGCTTATATTCAACTTGAGAGCTTTTATTCGCCAACTATCTCGACAGTCTTGTTTTCAACTGCTTCGACAGCTAACCAGAAGGCTTTGTGGGCAACGGGTCATGCCTTGCACGGAAAAAACTCTCCGTGAGTTGCTCGCTCAATTTGAAATATCAATAGAAAACGACGACATCCGCAACCGGATCCAGCACCTCTCAAACAGAAAAATATGCGAAAAGGATTTAACTTCGATGTCCCAACTCGGCTATCATCTTCGCACTCTACTCCATCGAAACGATTCCCTTGGAATGGCTGCCAGTGTCGAGGCCCGCTTCCCGTTTCTCGACAGCCGCCATGTTAAGTTGGCAGTTAACATGCCCTGCCGCTGCAAGATCAGGTTCTCGCCAACTGTGTTTGAATACGAACATTATTTCTTAAGAGATAAATGGGTGCTCAGGAAGGTCGCTGATCGATATCTACCCGCCAGGCTGTCCCAAAGACCTAAAAGAGGTTTTCCGACAAATACTCAAAATCGATTACGAATTCCGGTAGAGTTCTTTGATGGAGCATTGATTGCCGATTTGCTTGGATTTACCCAGCGGGAAATTAGATTTCTGATTGGCAATGCGAATCCGTGGGTAAGGATTAGGATGATGTATCTCGAAATATGGACTCATCTCTGCTTGCATAATGCACCCAGACAACAGATCGACCAAAAGCTTAAGGATCACATTACGGTATCTCCTTTAAAGAGATAAATATGTGAAACGCCATTTAAACGATTTTTCCCACCCGACATCTTAACATGTTACCCGCAAATTAAAGGTGTCCCCCAAAACTATTATAAAACTTTTCGTCACCCCACCAAATGGCCCATGCCCAAAAGGAAAGTGCCCAGACATTAGCGTAACCCCAGCCACGCCCGCCATGTACCGCCGGTGTCTCACTGGAATCTTGTACCGCCACTCTGGGTATATTTGTGAAAGTCAAGGTGATATAATCAGTCGTTTTGTGCTTTATTCATTTCAGAGGCGTAACCAATCAATGTTCGCAGTTCCTGCAGATGCTCTTTATATACGCCCCTGGGGGTAGTGTCATGTATTTTACAAATCGCCGCGGCAAAGCCCGTAGCGACTCCCATTTGGCCGGTTGTATTCATGACGCGGGGGCCACCCAAACCGATATGTGAACAACTGAAACATCGACCGGCCATCATCAGGTTATCGATGTTCTTCGAATACAAACAACGAAAAGGAATGTAGTATTTATCCGTTCGCCTGTATATGGCTTCCGCCAGGAAATCATATTTGCTGTCGTTGCCTGCGGCTAAGTTCTTCTGGTAATGGATATCGACGTTGCGGGTTTCTTCGGCGACCGTATCCGCAAAATATCGTCCTTCGGTCATGTCTTTGAGAGTATAGATATAGTCGCCCATCAGTCGGCGGGATTCCCTTTTGCCAGCGATAAAAGCGATCCACTGGAGTTGTACGTTCGAATTATCCGGGTTTCTTTTGGCATTGTAAAAAGAACCATAGATCGCCCGGAAAAGATGGTCTCGAATTTCTTCGGCATCATTGATCTGATGTTTGTCGCCAGAGGAGTATTCCCAATACCATTGGCCTGCAAGGGCGATCTTGTCTTTGGCAACATCCATAGCCCAGGGCACTTCCGGAAAATGAATCGCCTCCTTTACTCGGTGGGTGTCCCATAAAACCGATGCTCCCATGACCCTATTATCGGGGTTCTCCGGTGACCACAGATCGCCATATTGGTCCCAACTTTCGTGAAATTCATCGCGACTTTCCCGTCCGTAGCGGTATTCGGCGCCCGCCCAATAGCCAATCCAGCCATCACCAGTGCAATCAATGAAAATGGGGGCCTGAAATCGTTTGGTTTGGCCCGTTTCAATATGTTTAGCGTCAACACTGATAATTCGATTTGCTTTGGTGTTAGCTGCATAGGCACGCCAGTTCAAAAACTGTATGACGCCGCTAGCAGAATTCATGGTCTCTTTTCGTTTTATGGTATCCTCAATGGCTTCGGCTGCGCCATTGGGCCAATGTATGGTATCGATGCCTTTGAGGATGTTAGATCCCCTGCCAGGAATACCTTCGGTATGAACCCGAACTTCACTGCTGGCATTACCGCCCAAAACGGGCCGATCGTGGATCAGAGCGACCTTCAATCCCTGGCGTTGGGCCGCTAAACAAGCCGCACAACCGGCTATGCCCCCTCCGACTACCACCAGATCGAAATTGCCGACTGATTGCGGAACCGCCGGTATCCCGCACAATCGATTCCGCCAGACTCTCATCGTTTCGATGGTGTTGGGAGGATTAAAAGCTTTATCGGTGGTAAAGAAGATGGCATCACATCGTCCTTCAAAACCTGTCAGATCCTTTAGTTCAATTAAACATTCCTCCTTGTTTATGGTAACCGTACCACCGTTTTGCCATTTCCATCCCGACTCTGTGCCGAAAACGGTTGGAATCGTCTTGCCGTCAACCATTATCTTAAAGCGGCCTGGGGCCTGCCAATTGCCCGGCACCCAGTTTTTGGTGCGAACCCACAAGCAGTAATCGCCGAGGGCCGGAAAGCTCACCTGTGTTTTCGCGTTCTCTACCGGCACCCCCAAGCCATGGGCTAACAGATAAGGCGATCCGACAATATGAGTAAATTGTTGATCGACTTTCCAGCCGGCTTTTTTTTGAAAACTTTCCGCTTCGATGAGAACTTCGTGGGCGGCAAATATCGCATGATTTAACACAAGGCATAGGACAAGCACGGTATTTTTAACGACTATATGCTTCATGATTAGTATAATATGAACTCGTGTATGAAAGAAAGCAAGGAAGACCTTTACTTTGCTAAAATCGCTAGTTATCTAAAATCTTTTCGATCTCGTCCATGGTTCGCGTCATAGCGGCCATGGTCTTATTGAACGGGTCTGCGGTGGTCATATCGACGCCGGCCTTTTTCAGAATATCGATCGGATAGTCAGAGCCTCCCGCTGAGATAAACTCGATATATTTTTCGATGGCGCCGGGTTCGCCGGCCAACACCTTTTCGGCCAGGGCCGTCGAGGCGGTAAAAGAGGTGGCATACTGATACACATAAAAATTGTAATAAAAATGCGGAATAAAGGCCCATTCGACCGTATATAAATCCTCGATATGACAAATGCCCTTATCGTGGCCGTAATATTCTCTGATAATTCCAGCGTATAGCTCGGTAAGAGCGTCTCCGGTCAACGGTTCGCCGCGTTCGGCCTTTTGGTGCATACGCAGTTCAAATTCGGCAAACTGCGTTTGTCTGAAAACCGTTCCCTTCAGTCCGTCGAGATAGTTCATCAACAAAGACAACCTGGTATCGTCATCGGTAATTTTTTTCAACATCACATCGATCAGCAGGGCCTCGTTGAAGGTCGAGGCCACCTCCGCGACAAAAGTGGAATAATCGGCCAGCGGGTACGGTTGATTTTTATTGGAATAATAGCTGTGCATCGTGTGGCCCAGTTCATGAGCCAACGTACTTACGTCATCGTATTGCCCGGTAAAGTTCAAAAGAATGTATGGATGAACGTCATAGGCCCCGCCGCTGGAATAGCCGCCCGGCCGCTTTCCCTGCGTGGGATAGACATCGATCCATCGGTTTTCCAGGGCATGGGCGACCACGCGGATATAATCCTTTCCTAACGGTTTGAGCGAATCGAGAACAAGCTTTTTGGCCTGGTCGTAAGTATATTCCAAATCGACATCCTTGACCACGGGCGCATATACATCAGAATATTTCAGTTGCGCTACGCCTAACATTCGTTTTTTCAAATTGAGATACCGATGAAACAGATCGAGATTGTTATGAACATTTTGTATAAGCGTCTGATACACCTCAGTTGGGATATTATCTCCATCCAAAGCGAGGCCCAGTGACGAGTCGTAACCGCGGGCGCGGGCATAGAACATGTGTTTTTTTACATTGGCGTAGAGCTGGGTGCCGAAGGTCTGTTTGAAATTGTTAAATGCCTTCCAGAATGCCGCAAAAACGGCTTCCCGATCGCCGCGGTTCGGCTCAGCGCGATAGTGGCCGTATCCGGCTTGGTTTAACTTGACCGTATCGCCGGTGCTTAACGTGATTTCCGGGAAAGGCAGCTCCGCATTGCTGAAGACGTTATAAATTGAAGCCGGCGCATCGGCCAGCAGACTCGATTCGGCAAGTATTTTTTCTTCCTTTTGGGATAATCTGTGCGCCTTGGTACGTTGTATGTCGTACAGATACATCTTATAGACTTTCAAACCGGGTTCCCGCCCGATAGATTCATCAATCTTGGACTGGTCCATGGCGGCAATTTCCAGTTCGACAAACGACGTTTGGGAACTGTAGTCGGTGATGATCTGCTGAAGCTCCTGCTTCATCCCCAGATATTTCGAATTGCGCACATCCTCATCGGATTTCATGTGGGCGTAACTATACAGGCGATCAAATTCCTTGGAAATCCGACTGTTAGCCTCCAGGCAAGCCAGAAGTGCAGCCGCCGAATCGGCCAATTTGCCCTTGTGCATCAGTACCTTGTCAAACTGCCCGGACAGGGCCTGTTTGGCTTTGTCCCATGCTTCATCCGAGACACAAATATCCTGCAGATTCCATGTATCCTCAATGGCAACCTCGGACCTTTCACGAATCTGAGCCAACCCCTGACTGTGCGAAAACACCAGGCAAAGGGCCAACCCAACAATAACTTTTGAAACCTTGCTCATATCATGCTCCTCGCGTTTACAAGTAGATAATTGACAATCAAAAACACAACCAGTGGCCTCATCTAAGGCTTTAGCCAGTGGTCCAGCCAACCAATTACCGTCTCGTGCCACAGAATAGAATTATGCGGCTTGAGCACCCAATGATTCTCATCTGGAAAGTAAAGCAGCTTACTGTCAATACCCAGCCGTTGCACGGCATTGAACGTAGCGATTCCCTGAGTTTCAGCTACCCTGAAATCCAGGCCCCCGTGAATGATCAACATGGGGGTTCTCCAGTTTTTAACATAATTTATCGGATTGTGCTTTTCGTACCCCTGGGGGTTAGTCCAGGGCATTCCAACGTGGTCCCATTCGGGAAACCAAAGCTCTTCAGTATCGAAATAAGCCATGCGCTCATCGATATTGCCGTCGTGATTTACCAGACATCGAAAACGATCGGGCCAATTGCCCTCGATCCAGTTAATCATATAACCGCCGAACGAAGCGCCCAACGCGCCCACCCTCTCGGAATCCATCCATGGATACCGCTTTAACGCCGCAGCCAAACCCTTTTGCAGGTCTTCCAGTGGTTTGCCGCCCCAGTCGCCTCGTATGGAATCGGTAAACGCCTGCCCATAACCAGTCGAACCGTGAAAATCAACCATGACCGACGCATAACCCGCTCCAGCGTATGCCTGTGGATTCCAGCGATAGTGGAAATGGTTTCCGAACGAACTCTCAGGGCCGCCGTGGATCAGAAAAGCCACAGGATATTTATTGTTGGAATCAAAATCCGCGGGTTTGACCACATAGCAATAAACCGTCTGATCGTTCCATCCCTTGAAAGTGAACTGTTCGTACCGGCCCATCCGGGCGGCAGCGATCTTTTCAGCGTTGATCCGCGTGATAGTGCGCACATCACCTCCGTCAGTCCTAACCGAATACAGTTCCACCGGCGATTGAAGGTTATCCAGGCCGTAAATAATTCGTTCACCTGCTACGGCGACTGAGCCGACATAACCATCTTTTACTATGGTGCGAACCTTGCCGGTATCTACATCAACGGCAAACAGCGACTTTTGACCCAGATTCTCAGCGGTGGTGTAGATTGTCCTGCCGTCCGGCGAAAAGCAAATCGACGATGGACTGTAATCCCAATCTTCCGTCAAAACCCGTTCGCTGCTGTTTGGCCACGAATACAGCACAATGCGGAAACGGTCCGATTCATAACCCGGCATGGCCATAGCCAAATACGCCAGGGTTCCGCCGTCGGGCGAAAAAACCGGATTGGTATCCCAGGCCTGGTTTTTTTCTGTCAGGCATCTGGGCCGGCTCAATCCGTCAATTGGCGTCCGATAAAGATCGAAATCTGTTGACCACGGCTCCTGACGTCCCACGTCACGTGCGGAAAAAACAATCTCTTTCGAATCCGGCGTAAACGTCACCTCCTCCGTACCGCCAAACGGTTTGGAAGGAGCATCGGCATCCATACCGGCCATCACATCTACCACGTCACCACCGGCGGCGGGCATGACAAACAAATGCGAACGACGACCGTCCTTCCAGGTATCCCAATGGCGAATAAATATGCGATCATAAATTCGGCCGCTCGTTTTTCTCTTATTGATTTCGTCGAGCCTGTTTTTGGTATCTTCCATGGTATCGCAGTCGGGAAAAACATCCATGCTGAAGCAAACGTATTCCCCGTCAGGTGAGACAATTAAATTCGCTACGTCAAGAGGTAACTTCGTGATCTGCCTGGCCTCACCGCCATCGATGCGTATGTGCCAGAGTTGGGAAGATCCGCTGCGGCTCGAAAGAAACAATACCGACTTGCTGTCAGGCGCCCAACAGGGACTATTGTCACCGGCCTGATGGCTCGTCAGCCGCCGCAGGTCCGTCCCATCCGCACGAACCAGCCAAAGATCGGTCCGGCCGCAATTCTCCTCAAGGTCGCTCTGACGTAGCGTAAAGACAATCCACCGGCCGTCCGGTGAAACATGAGGATCGGAGATTTGATCCATCGCCAGCATATCATGAACAGAAAACGGATGGGTTTGACCGTCGTCCCCTCCCTGAGCAACCACAACACCTGCGAACAAAAGGCCAAACACAAAAAAAGACATTAAACGCATAATTTTTCTCCTATGCTAAAACTTCTCTAATTTCGTGATTTTACCATTCCAGCGAGCGACCGACGGGAGCGGCCCTTTGCCAATCTTATGGAACATAAAAAGTGGCTATACCACCTCCTTTTATGACCGGCCGATAACCATTTTTGCACATCTCCTTATCTTTGCATACGGTACAACACGGTTTAACATCCAGAGCAAATTTACAGCCGAACTGATTATACCCCTTGTAAACACTGCCGCAAGGTCTATATCAGCAACCATCAACAATGCCTTTTTTTATGACTTTGCGCCAAGCTTCAGCCGATAATGTTGAAAAGGTGTGCTTTAATTTAAGCGTATAGGAATTTGTATTTAACTTATGCTTTCTCAATGAGTTAACATGATACCATCGGCTCAGCACAAACCGGTCCGACAAAAACTGGTATAAATAATATGGCCCCGGCAGCAGTTAGACCGTATAATGATTGAGGTTGTAACAACGGTTGATTTTCCCCGAATCTGGGTATATATCGATGCGCAAACGACAGATTCTAAAACTAATTCACATTCTCAGCACTGGTTGGTTTGCCTTATGTGTCGGTTATGTCCTGATCCTGGCCCTGCGCCAGGCCGGTGTCGGATGGTGGGTGATTTTTTCATTATCGGGCCATTCTGCTGTGCTGGTCTTACTGCTGGTGAGCCTGTATTTGTTTGCGATTTTCCGCGGAGCCACCAGGAGTCAGATAATCCAGCAGGAACACCCGCTGACCAGCACAGATTATTACATGGTGTTCTATGGGATAAGTCCCTTTTTGGGTGGTCTGGCTGGGATAGCAGGTGTAATCGGTATGAAAGATATTACCCAATGCCTGCTGGGGGTGGCATACGGATCAATGGGGGCGACATTTCTGGTTTGGATAATTATTGACCCAGCCATTGGCGTAATAGAAAACTTTCTGCCCGTCAGCCGGCAGCATCGCAAAAAACGCCTGGAACGTGTTCGGGTACTGCGGGAAAAACAGCAACGGGAAAAACAACTTTTACTGGAAAAGCTGGAAGCTGATGAAAAGATATTGCGAAGCGAACACCAGAAAATACTGGAACCATTTTCCCAAAAACTTCTCGAACTGGTTTCGGGCAATGCAACAAACTTGGAAAAAAGAGAATATGAAGTGGTGGATATCGGTGTGAAAGCCTGGCAAATCGGCGGGTTGAACAGCATGCAGCAGCTTCATGAAATGACGATGGGGCGATACAAACAAAAACACAAAGAAACACAGATGGTTGACTATATTATGATGTGGTGGGATGGAATCGGAGATTGGCGAGCCCAACCTCTCAGCGAGAAAGGAGAACTACGAAGTGGCTAAACTAATTTTTTCCCTGGTTCTGGGACTGGCGGGCATCTGCATGGCAGAGGTGATCTATGTCGATGCCGGGAGCCCAAATGACCCGGGAACCGGAACCGCCGGCGATCCATACCGGTGGATTAAAGATGCCATTGATCGCGACGCAGCTAATGATGGCGACATTATAGTAATACGACCAGGTATTTATATGGGCCAGAAAAACCGCGACCTCGATCCCGACGGCCTGTCCATAACCATCCGTAGTACAGACCCCAACGATCCTGCCATCGTGGCTGCCACGATCATCGACCCGCAGGAAAATGGTCGCGCTTTCTACTTCCACAGCGGCGAAGGCCCTGACTGCATGGTTATGGGACTGACTATCAGAAACGCTCGCTCGGTAATCGGGGCCTATGGCGGAAGCATTTACTGCTATGAAAGCAGCCCAACAATCCGCAGCTGCATTATCAGAAATGCTCATGCTACAGACTCGGGAGGCGGAGTTTATTGCGACTCCAGCAGCCCCAGGATTATCGACTGCACCATAACCGGCAATTCAGCGGACTATTATGGTGGAGGTATAAGCTGCAACTACAGTAGTAACCCGGAAATAATCGGCAGCGTTATAAGTGGTAACAACGCTGGTTATGAGGGCGGGGGTATCGACTGTGTGGGTAGTAATCCTGCCATTACCAACTGCATTATCACTAACAACGAGGCTGGCGATGGGGGCGGTATAAACTGTTACTCGCCGGGTGAGGTTGGTCTGGTCAATTGCACGATAGTAAAGAATTCAGCCGCGGGTATCGGCGGGGGCATATACTGTCAGTCCGGCGGCAGCTCCAGCATCAAGAACAGCATCCTCTGGGCGAACGAAGCAACCCAGGGCGGCCACATATATCTATATGACAACAGCAGTGCATCGGTGGACTATTGTAATGTGCAGGGTGATCAGTCCTATGTGTTTGTAGAGACCGGCAGCACTCTTACCTGGGAGAGTCTGACCAATATTAATATCGATCCGAACTTTGTCTCGTTTGACCCCGGTGGTGACGCTGATTTATGGGATTTTCATCTGCAAAGTACCGCCGGACGATGGGACGGCGGCATTCAGGACTGGGTATCAGATTCAACTACCAGCCCCTGCATCGATATGGGTGATCCCGCCTCCGACTGGAGCAATGAACCATGGCCGAACGGTAAACGAACCAATATGGGCGCATACGGCGGAACAGTTCAAGCCAGTAAAAACGGCAATATCGCCGACTTTAACGTCGACGGCAAAGTGAATTTTATCGACTTTGCACAGATGGCCGGATGGTGGAACAAAGACACAGCCGGTATCGAGAACCTCAACGGCGACGGTATTGTGAACATAGGAGACCTTGATATCCTGACGGTAAACTGGATGTGGAAAAAATAGTAGAAAACCTGAATCATCGCAAAAAAAACGGGGCTGGGTCATAATTCCCAGCCCCTTTGCTTTACATCACAATTCAGATGGCAAAAACTCACAGTGTTCTGCGTCTTCGAAGCCAGCCGACAAGCCCCACGCCAATCCCGCCGAGCAGAATTGCGCCCGGAGCGGGAATCGTAGAAATCGTAATGAGCTGGCTCTGCCTGTCTTCTATTGCACACCATACGTCATTCGACCACTCGAAACCACGCCAAAGATTCAAGACATAAGTATGCTCGGCGTTATCAAGGGCTCCAGGGTTATCGGGGTTGTAGCCGAGTGCGGTGAGCGCATCCGTGGCCACGGAGTTTTTGTTGCCGCCGGTCTCACCCTCGGCCCACCAAATTGCCCGCGAAATGTTATACTGGGTCCACGCTGATGGGTTCCCAGCACGCCATTCGTCGTAAATCCACTCAGTAACGTTACTGACCGGATCGCCGGCCGGGCCAACACCACCAGAATACGCGTTCCTGTCAATAGAAGCCCAATATGTGGTGTTCAGGGATATATCTCTTTGGCTCTCGACACAGAATGTAGTGTAAATGTTTGTTTGCGGAGCGGTCACGTCGCTGTAAATCGAAGGAGTGAGCGAACCACTAACCAGATTGACACGAAACGCCCCAGCGTTACTACGGCCAGGATAATCTGATAACGAAACCTCTGCCACTGCACTAAGTGTATTGCCCTTCCACACGAAATCTCCGCCGGTGAATGTTGGACCAGCCATCGCGGGTACAGACACCCCAGCAACAATCAGCAAAAATAAAATCATTTTCTTCATAAAAATCACCTTCTTTAAACAAGGGTAGGACTTATATCCTGCCCCTGGTAGTTGCTTTTGGCGTTTTCTTTATAACGTCCTGCGTCTGTGGAGCCCGCCAACAATGCCCACACCAATACCGCCCAGCAAAACAGCGCCCGGCGCAGGAATAATAACAACGGGAGAGGGGTCCACCTTCCATTCCTCAAAGCCTGCATCGGACGTAGTATCACCATCATCGGCATAAAGGTTCATCCCAAACTTCGAATACAGGTAAAGATAGTCGGTATTCGACCAGGAGTTGTTGTTAGGAATATAGGCTAACATATCTCCTGACCCACTTCCGCTGTTAAGCGAATAATCGAGCTTTATCCAATTATCTCCATCGCCTGCATCGAGATCATAAACCGGCGAACTGAAGTCATCTGAATAAAGATTTCCGGAATCCTCCAAATATATCTTGAGTTCGTCCAACGATAATAATCTACCTGCCCAGGACTTGCTTTCATTGATATCCAGGGCAAATTCCCGGTAACTGACATCACCAATCGTTACAATGGGTACCTCACCCAGCAGGAGTGAGTGAGTCCAGATTCCCTTCTTCTCGTCAAACTCGGGTATATCACGATCATGGTTGTAGCCTTCTTCAACTCCTTTATTCTGAAGTCTGACAAATGGCTGAAAAACTCCCGTTCCGGTCGGTTGCCCATCCCACTGTTTGAAGATGGCTCCATTGTTGTTACTAGGATCAGATACAGCACCATAGGAGGTAAGGTCGGTCATGCCAGCCATCACAGGCATAGTAAATGCTGTTAAAACCAACGTAACAGCCGCTAAAAATATTATTAACTTACCGTCCATTATATTTTGCTCCTCATAAACATTTTTCCTCAAATAGCTGTTCCGGCAGCAGGAAGGGTAATCACCTTACGGCGTAAACCTCCTGCTACCGACACAAGCTATTTATCTTACAATCAACTAGTTAATTGATTTTCTTCATACACACCTACGCAACAAAATCTACAGGGTTCTCCGTCTTCGCAGCCAGCCGACGACGCCTACACCAATACCGCCCAGCAGCATCGCACCAGGAGTCGGGTTGGAGATAACTTTGGTCTCAATGGTAAGCGTAATGCCGTCATTGTAGTAGTGGCAGTCAGGGTCGAAGCCCAAACCGAACACACCACCATTTGCCAGATGGTTACTGAGCAGACCAACTTCATCCGAACTGAATGTATAGGTGAAGTCTTCCGGCGGATTCTCGCCGGTGTCATCATCTATATAGGTGGTCAGCCACTGGCCATAACCATCAAGAACATCACTTGTCGAATCCGAACCATCGTCACCTCTATATACTCCGCCATCTTCCCAGAATGCAACAATGCCATAAGAGACGGCCTCGTTAATATCAACTTCGTTCAGGAGGCGGATGAACAGAAAATCGTCATCCTCTACCACGTAATTGTTGAGGTTATCTATTAAGAGACTGGCGCCGGTGACCGTTTCATCAGCAGCCGGCGAACAGTTTATCTCCCAAGCGTAAACCATGGTGTGATCGAGGTCCCACAGGTCATTGGAATGTCTCCCCTCGTTGTCCGGAGGGGCATCGAACGTGTAGGTCGTATTGGCGCTTGCCAGAGAGACAAGCGCCAATGTCAAACCCAAAACTGAAACCATAATATTCTTCATAACCACTCTCCATACCGGGCTTCCCCGACGGGGGCGAGTATGAGACAAACTCACATCTTCCTCCACTCCGTCAAGCCCAGTATTGTCACGTTCCATCGCGTTCTTAATTATGAAACACTCTATCGTTCAGTATCTTACAGGGCTCTACGTCTGCGGAGCCAGCCAACCAGACCAACACCAATACTGCCTAACAAAATAGCACCCGGTGCGGGAATGATCGACATTTGCCCGCTGATCGTCCCGCTCGCTGAAACGCTACTGCTTCCAAGAAGCAAGTCACTAAGATCACCCTTAACCACATCACCACCGAATGATAAATCAATAGAATTATCTGTTGTCAAAAATCCAGGAATTACGGTACCGTACGTCAAGTCACCTGTGATGCTGCTTACGTCAGCTTTGGGAATGAAGTAGGCAACGTAATTAGTCGCAGTGTTTACTGTTAGCATGCCTCCAGAGTTAAGGGTTGCTGTCAACACTGTGCCCGAGCCGCCCGTATCGTCTGTGATTGTCAAGGTTCCACCAGAAACGGGGGTCAATGTTCCCGTGATTATACCAGCACTCAGAGTGATGTTCGTCACATTCATTGTAGGCAAAGCAAAAATGTCGTGGAGCACTACGTCACCTGCCGGAAAGCTCCCGTCTACCTCAATGTTGGCGAAGCTCATTGTGTAAGTACCGCCCGCGACACTGATTGTCCATGAGCCAACGTCTGCCAACGGACCTGTAGTGAAACCCAACGAAGGTGAAGCCAGAGCCGGGGCGGCCATAAAAGCAACTAAAACTGTAATTAATATTAACTTTTTCATGATTTTTACCTCTTTCTATTTCCTAAAGAACAAAAGTTTTAATTTAATCCAAATAACGATAAGAGTTTTAAGAGTGTCTCGCGAGTACGCTCTCAAGTTTGAAAAACTTTTCAGGCCAGGATAGGGGGACCGCGGCCCAGATTGTTGAAAATGAATGCGGGTGAAAAACAAATAAAAGATATGATCCGCTTAGATAAATTGCCGGCAAGCGGATTGAAACTGCATTGAACAGGTATGATAGCCGGTTGTGAGGATATTCTATCCTGGCTCGCGAATAGAAAACCTCCGCCCGATAACCTTCGATCGGTTTTCCCGCGATTTGCCTCCCTAATGATATTGCCAAATGCACTGTCGCCGTCAGGAGAACCGGCCAGACGGTGCAGCAAGCCTATATAGTGCCGGTCTTCAAGGTCATTGAGCCAGTTGAAAGAATGGTCAAGGCGAATTGGATTGGCAGCTACGGTAGCAGCTTGCCTATCGTTTAACTTACCTCGGGCCAGATGGGCTGTTAATTTGGGTAAAGTCTTAACGCCGGCTTGGCTTAGAACTATAATCCCCACAAACACCGCCACCCAAACCTTACGGTCCCACACCAGTGAAACGCACAGAAAACCGACTATGCCCATCAAAACGGCGCCAGGTATGGCTGGCAGGTTCTTGACATGATCGCTTTGTGATCCGGCGAACCGGACAGGAACATCAGGTGGCTGGAAAAACACCCGGGCGGCCTCGGCCAGAACAGAATTAGCTGGTTGAGCAAGTTCGCAAATTCCGGGACCAATCAGGTTGCCCGCTGCCACCCCAGACGCTTCAACAAACAAACGATCCGCGGTATCGCCAGTCGTCGCTGATACCTTAGTATCAGCGTAACTGTCGCTTACCGCACCCGCTCGTCCACTTAGACTGCATACAACACCACTCGGCGTTGCAAATGCAGCGGCACATAGTGACACCACCACCGCAGCGGACAAAAATTGTCGTTGCACTCGAATCGTCAAGTTTTCTCCACTTCCAATCATTTATAGAGACGCAATTCTTCCCAAGTATGCGAATCGCCTCTCTATACACCCTGTCCGCACAAATACCCTCAAGAGACATAAAGCGAAGGAAGTGGATCAGTGAGTTTTCTCCCTTCCGCGCTTCACTATCACTTATAAACTTTTACTAAACTCTCCTAAATTTCCACATAAACCAATCTCAACGGCATTACTATACCTCCCTGGACTAAAGATTATCATAGCCGGTTTGGCAACACAGGTCAACAAAAAAAACGGAAATTTGTAAAAAAAAACAAAAAAATGAAACGTCCGATAAAAATTAAACTTAGGTAAAAAAAACGACCGTCATGGTCGTGTAGATGGCGAAAGACCCGGACAGAACACCTAACTGTTTGGTATTAAAGTAGTTACACCACGTCCGTCTTTGGTTGAGTCATACGTTTGATCGGCAATCGGTGTGCCAAGGCGGGTGTTCAGAAAAGGGAAAAAACAAAATTCAGTATGGGGTCGTAAAAAAATTAGAGTTGGCAGGTGAAAAATAAGAGGTGGATATAATCGGATCAAAAATCTTTTGCGTCTTCGACAAACCTCAGGAGCATTGAAATCTTGTTATGCACCCAGGTCTTTCGGTAGATATTACGGATATGGGTCTTTACCGTACCATGCATTATGTTCAATTCCTCAGCAATTTCTTCGTTGTTAAAACCCTTGCAGACCAGATTTGCGATCTGAAATTCTCTGTGTGTCATGTTATAGCGTTTTTTTACGTATGACCACTGCTTTTCAGTGAGCAAAACTGCCTGGGGCAGATCATAATTTCGCTCTTGGTCAATAAAATTATTTATAGGACGTAGTAATTGTGACATAATCAAACTCCCTGCGACAATTCATCACACAGATGACGAGCTTCATCGACATCCGCTTTGGATAATCCGCCGATTTTTTGATTTAATTCTAATGCTTGTTCCAGGTTCTTGAGGGCTTCCTGTTTTTGACCGAGCTGCGCCTGAGCTCTGCCAAGGTGAAAATATGACCCAACAATACCGGGAACCTGTGATGGATACAGCCCAACACATTTATTGAAATCCAGCACGGCTTTTTCATATTCACCCAGTCGATAATACGCCACTCCACGGGTATCGATAAGATCGAGATACTTCGGATCATGCCCCAGACCCCGCTGAGCCAACTCCAGAGCCTGCTGGTATTTACCCTGCTCTTCACACAATATCCAGGCCAGGTTGTTGGCGGCAACAACATTCTCAGGCACAAGATTAAGAAGTTTACGGTAAAGTTCCACTGATTCGTCGCTACGATTCATAAGCTGCAAAAGAGTCGCCAGGGTTTGCATGGCCTCGACGTTATCGGGCTCTTTAGCTAACACCATCCGCAATATATCCTCAGCCGTTTTTTTGGCCTCACCTGCTTCAGACGCCGCCAGTTCATTGGAAACAGAGATTAATAACTCAGCCCCCTTTGGGAACGTATCATACCATTGGACAACTTTGTCTTTTAGTTCCTCCCATCTGCCATCGTCCCGAAGCAGTCTGGTTTGGGCTAGCAATGGATTCGCATCGTCCGGCGCAGATTCATAAAGCAAATCCAATTGTTTTAGAGATGCTTCCCTGTCGCCGTTCTTGTACATGGCCATGGACATGGCGACGCCAAGTCTTTTGCGATCGGTTTCCTCACAAGAACTCAATCCTTCCTCAAGCACCGAGATCGCCTTTGGAGCATTCTCTGCTGCCAGGTATGTATGGGCAAGATATAATGTGATATCCGTATCACCCGGATAAAGTTCCTTTAGTGTGTTAATTGTGGAAATTGCCAGGGCTGGCGACCGCACCCATTCGGCCTGCGCCTTCAAAAGCAGCAACTCTTTATTACTGGGCGAGAAAACAAGACCTCTTAAAGCCAAGTCTATGGCTTTCCCTGGTTGACCTTGCTGTAAGGCTGTCTCGCCAAGGAGCTGCCAGGCCTGGGCGAACTTCGGTTGATCTTCGGCTATACCCTCCAAAATATCTGTTGCCTGTTCAATAGCTGGTTGCGTCCCCATAGCCAGCAGGGTCTGTGCCTTATAAAAACGCAGTTCCACATCATCAGGGTTGGCGACTAAAGCCTCTTCGAGGATGGTTTTCCCACGGCTGGCCCTGTCGGGATCCTGCGAGTTTAATAGCAGGCTAATGGCAAGCTTTTGTACGTTGGGGTTGCCGGCTTCCAGGGACAGGGCTTTCTCGATTGCGCCCAAGGCTTCATCAACCTTTCCCTGAGATCGATAAAAGTTGCAGGTACTGACCCAGACATTAAGATCGTCGGGAGCAATAGCGGCAGCATGCTTGAAGTCTCCTTCTGCCTGGTCAGCTTTCTCTAACATGGCAAATGTTCGAGCACGAATAAGAAAAGCGGACGCATCATTTTGTTTTTTCACAAGTTCGTTGCCCAGTTCTATAGCCGCTTGGGATTTGCCTTGTTTAACGTACAATTCGATAAGTGCGACCAGTACAGCCAAAGACTCCGAATCGTCAGACCGCAATTTGCTTAATAGAATCTCCGCCTCATCAAGTTTGTCCTGCCTCATTTTCAATAACGCTATCTGGAGTTGAATTTGCCGATTATCCGGGTTATCCTTCAACAAATCCTCCAAAATGCTTATACCCGAATCAACCTCACCAAGACCTATATGACTTTGAAATCTCAAACTTGATAAAATCGGATGGTACAGTTTTTGTTGGGCTACGCGATTTAATATCTCGTTTGCTTCGCTGAACTCCTTAGCCTTGTTAAGAGCGGCGACCGTAGGAATGATCACAGCTAGATTCTGCGGAGAACGATTATAAGCCTGGCGATAAGTGGAAATCGCCAACTGCAGGTTATCAGACTGCTCATAGGCCCCCGCCAGGAGCATTCGGCTGTCGTTATCATCCGGATTGGCCTGGAGATTCTCTTCCAGGAGCGAGACAACTTGAGAGTGATTAGTTTGAACGTCGCCGCTGTTTAACCAGAGTTTCGACTGCTCATAGCGCCACTGCCAGCCATCCTGCCCTTCCAGCTCCTTAATCCTGTCCACAAGCTCCTGGGCCTCGGAAACGTTCCCCGTGACCTGTTCACATCTTAGCAACTGCCGCTTTATCGAGATGTCCTGTGGTAACTTCTGGGCCAAAACCTTTAATACCTTATACGCCTCATCTTTCTTGTCGTAAGAGCGATACAAATCAGCAAGTAAAACACCCAGTTCCCGCTGCGATTGGGAATGCTCAATGCGGGTTAACGCATCACTAATCAGTTTTTCGCATTCCTCCAACTTGTCCTCGCCGACCAGTATCATCGCCAGTGATTTGACCGGAGTAATCTCTTGAGGATGATCATTGACGATTTCTCGCAATCTTGTTTTGACTTGATCCGGTTTGTTTTGCCTGTGCAATAGTCTGACTTCCGCCAGAGCCACCTCTATGCTCGAAGAATACGTTTTCTTCATATCCTCCAATAAATTCGCTGCTTCTTCATCCTGCTCAATAAGCATAGCCAGTTGAAATTTAGCCAGTTTTACTCCCAGAGCGCCTTGGCTGGCCTGATCCAACTGCGCCAATTTGTTTCCTACTACTTTCCACTCTGGATCGTCATAACCGATTCCACTCTGTTGCAGTATCTGCATTCGCGACTGAACGTTCAGTAAAGCCGCCTCAAGGCTGCCCGGAATGATTTGACCGGCCAGACGGGTCTGCTCGGCCACATCCGTCCATTTTCCCGCCTGAGCCAATAATTTGGCATATCCCAAATGCCCTTGAAAAGAGTCGGGCTGTTCGGAAACCAGACTGCGCAACTGCTGAAGAGATCCCTGAATGTTACCCACTTTATTCAAAGCCTCCGCAAATACTATTCGAAGCTTCGACAACTTGTTACCTAGCTCTAATGCCTGCTGCCAGTGATCTATCGCTTCATAGTTCTGATCCTTATGATAAGCAATGATCCCCTCATAATAAGCCAACATTGCCGGGATCATTTCTTTTTCACGCAGCTCATTGATGTAACCACTTGCCTGGTCATATTCGCCCGCCTCAACGAACAAATCAATCGCGGTAGGCATGAAATCCCACCTCTTGGTTGAAAGCGATGTTAAGCCCTCCTGGGCAACCCGTAACATTTCTGTTTTCGACCCTGATCGCAGAGCAAACTGCGCCCAGGTTTGCCACAAAGCCGAGTCCTCGGGATTTTCTCTCTGCACGTCAGCCAGGTAAAGCTTTGCTTTCTCGAAATCGCCTAAATTTATGTATTCGTTGGCCAGACGCAGTTTTATAAGCGGATCGGATAAGCCCAATCCCTCAGCACGCACTAAATCAGTTAACGCACCGTCTCGATCATTGTGCCTCAAATAATAGGAAGCGCGTACAATATACGCTTGCGCCGATTCAGGATTATTCCTCACCGCTTCGTTAAACCAATGTTCGCCAGAGAAAGGAATATCTTCCGGGCGTTGTTCCGCCAGCAGACCCAAAACTTCATAAGCCAAAACTTCTTCAGGGAATCCTTCAATAATGCCGGTCAATTCCGTTGCCGACTCCTTAAATTTTCTCTGTCGGGCAAGCACCACCGCCAACATCCTGCGTATCGTAAGGCTTTCACTTGTTTTGAGAAATTCGCTCGCGATAAACTCAGCCTCACCTGGGGCATTCATTTCCAAATATATTTCAATAAGTCTTTCTGTAGCTTCGAAGTTGCCTTTATCAGTCCTCAGGATTTGCCTGTAGGCACCTATAGCCTGTTGAATATTGTTGGACTTCAAAGGCCTGATATTGAGCTGAGAATCTGCATACTTAAGTAATATCGATACATCACCAGGCATAACAGCAATATAACGACCCAAATTCCCGGCCGCTTCTTCCCAGTTTCCATCTTCGTATGCCTTATTACCCAACTCAAGAGCATTCGTCGCCCGATTGCTCCGGTTCCACTGTCGTAACGCATAGGCTGTAACGCCCAGTACGCCAACCCCCAAAACAAAAACAATCGCGAATTTCCAATTAAAGCTTCTTTTGGCCATGGCCCTGACCTTTCCGTTATTGTTAAAAATTCTCCCTAACGGTTACTCTTATACTCTAAACGATTGAGTTTCCCCGTTTTCTTATTATAACCCCTCATATACCCAGTTAACTTTCGCACTTTCGACAAGAACCACTTTATTGAAACTTGACGGTCCATTCCACAATAGCGTTTTTAGATCGCGTCAGTGTTAATTTCACCAGTCCACTATCGGTATTTTCGAGTACTGCTTTGGCGTCCGGATCATTAACTTCAGCGGTTTTTGCTACATAACCATTTGCGGCTACGGTGATTACGTAGGGGTCATCTCCTGTAATTTTACTGATCCCTCTCAAAATATTTCGGCCGGGGAGCCATTCAATCTGGACCAGATCGATATAGCCTTGCATAATATGGCGATCTGTGGAAATGAATTGAGGATGTTCCATGGCTTCATGTATAGAGATCATGCGGGCCTCTCCAGGCCGTAATTGTTGTGAAAGTTTGGTGTTCCCGCTCATTTTACCGACGAAGGCATCGTTCCAGAAATCATACGCATAATATCCCTTATTAGGGTTCAATCCCAGACCGCCTTCTGCGGTATTGCCGGAAAGGGTTATGTCGATGTCCATCTTGTTTTCATACTCAGTATTATATAAAGTCAATTGATGCCACGCCGGGGATACTTCAAAGTCATATATCCGGGGATATTTCTCCGTAAACGCATCGACCGGCCGAGCCGTTCTCGCTGTCACATGGAACGGGTATATTCGAGTCAGGTCATGTATGATTTCCGGCTTCAATTGCGTGAAACTGTTGGCCAGCAGTAATCGTCCCGTGGTGACGTAGGACATGGTTAACAAGCTGCGTACCACATCGCGATCTTCCTGAAGCCGAGCTATATTCTTCGAATCCGTGTCGTAATTAACCACCACTCGGTTCTTGTACCAGCGCAGCCCGCATCGTGTAACCACGCCCGGGCTAATCAGGTCGGTGTCATTTTCCGTACGCTGGGAAGCCACCAGGCCCAGTGTAATATCCGAGCCTCGCTCCATATTACGCTCATCTAAATAGCTTTCCGGCCCCAGTCCCTCATAGGCCAGCTTATAGATGTTCCGGTATGCCTGGGCCGTTGTAGCGTATTTGTCTTCCATACCTCCGCTCGATGCCCAGCCGGTAGACGGGTAATCAAACATCAATCCCTTAATCCCACCAACTCGAAAACTCTTGTACACCTCACGCACATGTTTGATAAATTCAGGATCTGTGTAATCATACCCCCAGACCTGAAAATTCTTTCGCCAGGCATTTCCCCAGAACTCGTCATCGTCCAGCGGGCGATTATCAGATTCATTCCGCCAGGCCACGCTTTTATTGAACAGCATGTGCTCTGGAAATGCATGCGCGTAATCTTCCGAGCGAAAACCTGTCTGGCAATATGTCAGCGGGATACCGCCGCGTTCGGTAATCGCCCTACCCCATTTCTCCGACGTTTCGTAGGGCGCCTTGTATGTGCCGCCTTCGAAATCACCCAGATTCGTGCTGCCGTGCTTCTGGAAATGCTCATCGTCCCACCACCCCTGCTGATTGTTTTTTGTGTAGCAATCGGGCACCAGGCGAACCGCCGCACGGGAGTATTTCAAAAAACCGCTTTTGGCGATTGCTTCTATCTCCGCCACCGCTCCGACCGTGTCATTCTTAGCCCCGCCGCCACCGTAACCACTGTGATTAGCATACCACAGGCATACGGTTGGAAAATCGTACATATTCAATTCGATCTCTTGGACCAGTCGAATACACCGGCCATATTGTTCCAAATTATCGAATGGATTGCCGGTGGCAAAATCAACATAAAATCGATCCTTCGGCAGATAATATACCCCCGGGTCAACCAGTTTACCCACCGGGTCCTCGGCGTACAGTTCACCGGTCATTTTGTGACGGGGTCGCGGTGTTTCGTTAACCGGCGTCAATTCCGACGGCAGCAAAGACGCCCCTGGCCCTTTGCGCAGCCACACCTCACTGACAACAACCGCCAGAGGTTTATCGGTTTGGCTCTCGAACAGAATCCTCATCTTACCGGAAGCGTATGCTTTGGCGGGAATCGGAAGTTCAACTTGTTCCGCGGGAATTTTCTTCTTATTGTTCCACATAGGCACAGTCTTCTTGTCCAGCAGGACAAACTTCTTCGTATCTTCGCCACTATCCACTGTTACCGATTGAATTCGGTCTTCCTCATCCGTATGCCACCAGCAAAATCCCAGGTAATATCTGGTTTTCGCGTCTAGGCCGGAAGCTTCCAGAATAACACCATCCTCCCCGGCTGCGGCCGTCGTGATCTCGTCACCACAAAACGCTTTGTAGGAGTGGAAAGAACTGAAAACCTTCTTTCCATCACCCTTCACCAGACATAATGACTCACCACTCGATGCGCTATCGATTTTATCATCCGGCAAATTCAGATAGCACGCCAGCGACTTTTTCCCACCCACCTCTGACGACAGCTCCAGTTTACGCGGTTGGCCAACGGTGGCGAACTTCTCATAATCATGATACGTCAGGCCGCCCATAACCAGCGATCGGCGTGTTTCATCTTCGCCAAAGGTCATCAGCAGGTTATTACGCGAATGAAGATAATTACTTTTGTGGACGGCGGTATATCTTGTCACTCCCCATTCCAGCGGTTCGCCTCCACCGTTGCCGTCCATCAACCGAAAGTTTTTCGTCATGTCAAATCCCGGGAAAAGCGTACCTCCCGCCAACGGCTTGATTTGCTTGACTCGAACAGGATTATCAGTTGTGTTCTCGATCCCGCCGCCAAAGACAATAATGCCTTTGCATTCGTACAAGGTTATTTCAAATATAAGTATCGGCTGGGTTGGCTTACTGCTCTTAATGGTGATCGCTTTTCCTTTACCAAGCTTATCTGAAACCGTTTTGCCTTCCCAGCTATGCACAAGGCCCGACGCCGTGCTCGGGTAATCATCGACTTGAAAGTAGCCGCCTTGTACGCAAACAGTATTGTACCGCTTATCGATCGCATCGTATCGACCTCCGGACAGGTCGTACTCAAACCTGACTATACTATTTTCTATAGCTAACCTGTTATTTGACTCGGAAATCGATACCTCCGCGTTAAGAACCGCGCCAATAGAAATAACCAATATTACGACTGCCAAAAAGATTCTTGCCGGCGATGAAAACATAACTTTTTTGCTCCTTAACTATTCAAACCCTTGAAATTCACTAATAGTACACGCATAACTACCGAGTTTCCCCGTTCCCGAGTCAATCTTTCAATGAACTTGTCTGGCAGTCGCCATACGTTATTACAGTTGACGATGTCCAGTTTTACCTGTACTCAACAGTAATATTTTGAGATCTCTACATACCGCTTCATGCTGTACATAGGTTCCCGCCGTATAGGCTCTTTTAAATCCTGTTTTGGTCACCAGCGCAATATATAACACAAGAACAAATAGGCTCCTCATAAGAATCTGTACATGGATATGCCAAAAAATGACTGGTTTCTTCATGGGGGCTTTGCGCCCAAACTCCCAGGATTTTGCGCTTTAATGTCAATCCCGGAGTTTTTAGTTTG